>Ga0209389_1000932_pt1 | contig 19151 bp, 13 predicted proteins | sample CowpearedBW_FD_187526 | JGI IMG/M metagenome (GOLD analysis project Ga0209389, IMG submission 187526) | Root nodule microbial communities of legume samples collected from California, USA - Cow pea red BW (SPAdes) (version 2) | ecosystem: Host-associated > Plants > Roots > Nodule | place: USA...
GATAAGATGGACTACGATGATAGGATAAAAACATGACAAGTTAAAAACAAAATAAGTATTAATCCTATCCAACGTTTGATGTGCACCATGATTATGTTCTGATAATAATAAATTGTGTTGGTGATTGATGATGGTGCTAATGATAGTGATACCATTCGTGGAAGTTGTGGTGTTTGTTGCAGTAATGATGGTAGTTGTGGTTACAATGACGATGACATAAGTGATAACAATATTGGTTGTGATGGTTGTTACAATAGAGATACATGATGATGGTGATGACAAAAGAATGATGATAACAATGGTGAAAGTGATGACAAAAGTTTTGGGGACAATGGTGGTGGTTGTTATAACAACTGTGGTGTGATGGTCTTTGCTATGTTGGAGATGATGATTATAGTAGAGGCAATATCTATGAAGGTGGTGGCAATAATAACAAAGATGGTGGGAATGGTGGCGATTACAATGTTAGAGTTATGTTTATGTTTATATTCTTTGTCATAATGACTGCACAAAAGTCCTTTTTTGTTGTGAATTATGGTTGTAGCTCGTTGCCTTAAATGGCACATTGTTTCTCTTACAGTACTCAACTTGACTTTTTAATACACACACACAGAGCTGAGTGCTCTGTCAAGTAACTTAGGCTTTTTTGAATCCTAAACTAATATTCTGAACTGTTATTGTATTTCTTACAGAAACTTTTCTCATTTGTGACAGATTTCAACCTAAATCAAATATTTATATGTCATAGAGATATAGATGTTCAATACAAAATCCAGAAATAAAAATCTTACTTAAAGTTAAAAAGTATATTAATATTTAAGTTATTTACTATAAATAGCATTAGTATTTACATTATAAAATAAAATATTATTAAATCATGATAATGTAACTTTAGTAACTGGAAATATATCAAATTCATATGAACAATTATCATAGCCTGGTGGTGATATACAATTACCTCAGTTATAAACACTTAATATTTACTCACAAGTCATAACTTATAAAAAGTTCTGATGTGATGAAAGCTGTCGATCTGTATGATTCTGGTGTCCACTCGCATTTGAGACATTTGAAAACCTTATACAAGATTGGAAAACTATTTTTGAAAATATAATAACAACACTTAATGTGATCAGATCCTTATTATTTAGGGATATAATTGGATCCATATGGTTAAGAGATATTGATGTTATACACTTCAACTACAATTTGCTAAATATGGAAGAATAAAATATGATTGCTGACATTACTCATACATCAATTGTGTCAAGTGTAATGGTTGTTTGTGGAACATTTGAAAACCTTGTTTGCAATGCAAAATAAGATATTAAAGGTATCACTAATTATACTCTATGTTAAGAATTGATGTTGAAAAAGATATTTATATTAATGTATTTTCCATAAATTTTAATTCATTGCACCAATGGAAACCATTGTTGTGTTGTGCTAAACTTCTCTTGAACCTTGTTTTTAACACAATCAACTATAGCCTAAGTACTAGTAGTTTGTATAGTTCTTCAGAGCTAAAATCTAATTCTGGGATAAATTTGTAGTTCCATTCAGGCACGGGGAGCGCATTGGTTTCAGTTACCTTGTTTCACAGAAGTACACTGGGGATAGAGCTCAAGTAAAGGTTCTTCGGAATTCACAGATACTCGAATTTAACATTAAACTTTCAACTCATAAGCGACTTGTTCCAGCACACATCAAAGGCAGGCCTCCCTCGTATTACATCATTGCTGGATTTGTTTTTACTGCTGTTTCTGTCCCCTATCTTCGTTCTGAGGTGAGTAGTTATCTTTAGTGCATGCTGTTTCTGCTTTTGTATATACTGTTTGTACGAATATGCTGAATCCCATATCCTTCTGTTTTGTCTGCCACATATCATATCTTCTCTTTCTGGCTAATTTTCTTCTGTTTTATTGGGTGCTGTAAGCAAACAATTGTTTGCTATTGTGTGGATTGAGTTCACATTTTTTCTTTTGTCACTGCCATAATGAAATTGTTTGTTTTGAACATATGACACTTCTGGGGACTTTTACACTTTATGAAACTCATAGCTGATGAATTGGTTATATATGTTGAGAGAAATAGTACACATTCATGTAATATAAACCCCTTGTGTCTAAGAAGTGCCGAAGAACTAATATTCATATATTGCACAAAGCATTACAATGGGTTGGACCCAAGATCATATACAAAATATATCTATAGTATATCTAACACTTCCCCTCAAGCTATAGCATACCTAGTCAATCCTAGGGCCCCACAATGGTTTGGTTAAGATGTCTATCAACCGATCATTAGAATTAACAAATTGAGTGGCATCTTGATGTGTTTGGTCTTGTGAAATACTTAATTTGAGGTAATATGAAGAGTAACTTGGCTATCACAAATGAGTCATATAAGAAATTGTTTGAGCCAAATAAGCTCACAAGGTAGAAGCCATTGCTATGTGCTCTAATTTTGCAATAGATCTTGCCACCAAATCTTGGTTCTTGTTTTTCCATGAGATCAAGATATTACCAATAAAGACATAATATTTGGAAGTGGATCTCTTGTTAGCAAGGTGAGCACATCCAATATGCACAGTATCCCAAAAATTGAGTATGACTAGTGTTTGTATAACAATTTTTCTTGGTGCCCCTTTAATGTACTTCAGAATGTAAATGATTGCATCCCAATGTCCTACACATGGAGAATTAAGAAATTGGCTGACTACATTGATCGCGAAGGAGATGTTAGGATGAGTGGCTAAGGTAGTTCAGTTATCCAACTAGTCTCCTACATCGCCTAGGATCTGAAGGTGCCTCCCTCTTACTTGATAGAAGTTTGGCATTGGGAACCATGGGTATGGCAATGGGTTTGGAAGGCAATTATCCCAATTTCCTCTAAAACATCTAATGTATACTTCCTTTTGTTTTGGTTGATTCAATTGTTGGATTGTGGTACCTCAATCCCTAAGAAGTATGAGTGTGCCTAGATCTTTTGTTTGAAAACATTGCAAAGGTGTTGTTTTGTTTGATGATGCCATGTTGATTGCTAACTTTAAGAACAATGTTCTCTACATACACTATCAAGTAGATACTTCCAACAATTGAATGATGATAAAAGACAAGATGGTTAGGTTCACTTTGGGTCACACGTAAGTGTTGGACTGCCTAGGTTCACTGTAGTCTGCTTGTTCTCTACTCTCTCCGTAGTCGACTTGATCTTCTCTTTGGCCAACTTGTTTTTCTATTTGGTTGACTTGTTACTCATTGGGTTCCTTACTATCTTAATAGCCAAGTTGTTTTTAACAAGATTCTTGTCAATAGGTTGACCTCCTTTTAAGGGATAGACAATTCCCACGTATTGTTGCGCTTAGTGGCATCTATCTACTCATTCATTGCAAGTTGTCACTCCTCATCTTGCACCTCTAATGCAGCTCTCAGATCCATCTCTACTTGCAACTGATCTTGCAAATTTGAAACATCTTATTCAAATTCCAAGCGTCGCTTATGCAAAATTTGTTTCCTTCTATCTAAGCTTGTTTGTAAAATTGCATTACCTCTAACCTCTTTTTCAACTTTGTTGCAAATCACTTTTTGCAATCTCTAACCTTTGGATTACAAACTCTTCTTCGAATTTCGAGCTACTCGAGCTTTTCACATGCCTCACTTAGCTATCTGACTACTCCACTTGCTCCATTGACTTAGTCGAGCTGTGTAGGCGTCCACCAAGCTAACTGAGCTTGCCTCATACTCCACCATGTTGTTTAGGGTATCTACACGCTCCACCACCCCGTCCGGGCTATTTGCATGTCTCACTAGTCCATGCAACCTACTTGGTTGCCTTGTCGACCTATCCATGTTACTCGACTGTCTTGTCGAGGGATCAACTATACTTAGCCTTTGTCTTGAGTTCTCCATGCTAATTAGTCTTCTTGTCGAGTACTTTGTTTGCTTGTGCTCGACCCCCGAGCTACATTTCTTCTTCTACGAGGTTGGTTGTCTCTTTTGTTCCATTCCCATATCGACAATCTTTGACAAAATGTCCAACCTTACCACAACTAAAACACTTGTTTGAGTAACAATCCTTTGCATAATGAACATACTTGCCACACTTGAAGCATTAAACATTTGAGTTGCTCGACCAACCTTCTCTCCATGGACCTCGTCCTCTTTTGTGCCAATTTTTTTGACCGGACTGTTTTTTCTCTTGTCCTTAGCTTCTACCACCAAGAACGCTTCCTATACCTCCTTGGTATCATCTTCTGCCTTGAGTGTTCTGAGCTTTCTCATCTTTAATTAACATCTTCGTTTGGAGTAATTGATCAAGTGGCTCCTACTTCTTCTTTCGTTGTTCGTGTGCCTCAAGGGACCCGACAAGCTCTTCAACTGTAAGTGTTGATAGGTCCTTGGACTTCTCAATCGCACACGCCACATTCTCAAAGTCGTTTGTCAATGACCTCATGATCTTCTCCATAACTTGGCTTAGGCAAAGTCTCTTCGTTTCTAGCAAGTTGGTTCACCACGCTTTCTATCCGGGTAATGTACTTGGCTACTCCTTTAGTCTTCTTCATCCTCATGCTCCTTAACTTGCCCCTGAGTGTTTGAAGCCGACTTGTTTCACTCGGTCATTCCCTTTATACGCCTTCTCTAAAATATCCCACACTTCTTTTGAAGATTTGGCATTTGTAATCTTCTCAAAGTTGGACTCGTTAATAGCTTGGTAGAGGATGAACAAAGCTGCCTTGTCCTTCACACACGCTTCTTTCAATGCTTTCAATTGGGCATTTGACCAATTTGTGGTAGTGTTGGTTCATCAAAACCATCTTCAGCCACCTCCCAATTTTCTTGGGAGCCAAGAAGAGCCTTCCTTTTGAGACTCTAATTGTCATAGTTGACTGCCTTTGTCAACTTGGGCAAGTGTACACTATTTGTAAAATTGACCATCTCACTATTGATACCACTTTGTAGACAACAACGCTCTATTCTTGTGGAAAAACTTGATTCCCTTGTTGTTGTTCATTCATATAATTTCACAATACAATTTATAGATTCATAATTTTGATCATTGTACCTAAAACTGTTATAAACGGCTAGTACACTAATTACCCACAACGGGTAGTACATTAACCATTCACACGACCAACTCATTAACTATCCACGGTGACTAACTCATTAACTACTGCTAAGACTCTAACCGCTAATTCATTTAAGTTTATTCTAAGCCTACCAGAGCTTTTTAGTGAGTTGGAATTGGGACCTGTTTTTAACCTAAATTTTTAGCCCATTTAGTTTAAAACATTTTAAAGCCCAGTTAGTAAATGGTGACTCCCTCTAAAACTACCATTGCACTGTAAAAAAGTGACTCTAGAAACCGTCATTGCACCTAAAATTTAATATGCAACCTCTTTTTTTAATGTGGTTGTTATTATTAGTTACATTTTTACATGTTTGTATGTCTTATGTTGAGTTTTTTAAATGTTTATGAATCTTTTGATTCGCGAAACAAAAAATAAGTTTTTCGATATGCGATACGATATGCGATACGATTTGCGATAAAACTACCATTGTTATAGATGCATTGGGTTTTTGGCTGCACAAATTGTTTGTAAGAATGTGAAACAGATATGTTTGTTTGTTGTAGGAATTTGTATGTTTTGACTATCTTGTATTTTAGTTTATAATCATTATTATTATAATTTCTGGTTTGTTTTACTTATATCCAGTATGGTAAGGATTATGAGTTTGATGCACCGGTGAAGCTTCTCGAAAAGCATCTACATTCTATGGCGCAGTCTGTTGATGAACAGCTTGTAGTTGTTTCTCAGGTTTCTGTATTGATTTCCCTTGATGACCTTTTTGTTTGTTTATTACCATTCTATCACCAGCTTTAGAGGTGCTCATACTTGAAATGTGCTATATTGCTAGGTTCTTGTGTCTGACATCAATATTGGATATGAGGAGATAGTAAACACTCAGGTTAGAGAATATCATGCAGATATTACCTTTTTATATTATTGTAGTGTCTATTAAGTTTTGTTCTTTGCGTGTGTAGGTTCTTGCTTTCAATGGTAAACCTGTGAAGAATCTGAAGAACTTGGCCACGATGGTAGAGAGCTGTGATGGTGAATATCTAAAGTTTGATCTGGAATACCAACAGGTTTTTCCTCACCGACATATTCCAGTCGGTTCATTGTGCCCCTCATGTTAAATATAGATATGCCCCTAACTTATTCTGTTCGAAAGAAAATTGTTTGTTTTTATGGTCTTAGAATTTAGGCTTGGGATCTAAATCTTAATTGTTCAAAATCAACTTGTGAAGTTAGGATTGTCTAAGTTTTATTAACTTTATTTTAATCACATATCTAATATCTAGTGGGTGTGAAACTAAACACTGCCCTTGAGGTTGCAATTGGGGCCTTAACCTAGGCATGCAGGTGACTACGATTAATACGGCTATTTAACATATGGTTACCATACTTACTAATCCTAACGAGTTAAAGAACTATTATAAATAAAAAGGTACTAATTCATATGAAGATTACTTTATTAACCTTGCGTGTGTTGTTTTCTTTCTTAACATTGCATATAAGAAGATCTTGTGAAACTATTCAGATGAGGAAGAGAGATGGAAAGATTCTAATAGTCTTTTCTTTTTTAATTTCAAAGAAATTGGACATATCTATTATAAATTATATTCTCTTCTGCTTATTCAAATTAAATCTATCAAATGAATATAGTCTGCTATAAAGGTTTTGCTGACATGACTGATTTGAAATTCTGAATACCCTTTTTCTGCCAGATAGTAGTGTTAAAAACCAGTACTGCAAAGGCTGCAACCTTAGATATCCTCACCACACACTGTATACCTTCTGCAATGTCTGAGGATCTGAAGACATAAAAAGTTTTGCTGCATGCTAAAGTTACTCCTAATTGCCTCTGCTTATTCTTTTAAGTGGTGTTACACATTCACTACCAGATTGCGGTACTATATATTCTGCCCTGATCAATGAGATAAAGGCTTCTTCTCACGCTGAAAGGTACAGAAGCAGAAAGATGGGAGAAAGATCTGGCAAAATACAATATACGCTTCGTTAAATTTATCTCATTTCAAGTTGAGGTGTTCTGTACTGAACTTAAATTAATCATTCCATTTTTTATTCCTTTTTATGCAAAGTTTATGATATGCAAAAGAATGATTGGTGGAGGAATAGGAAGTATTATTTCATTAACGGATCATTTATCCGTAATGTGTTTTCACGTACGGAATTGTATAATTCGTAATATTAATTGGGAATACAATCTGGCATGCAAATATGCGTATCGAATTATAAAATCCGGTATGTGAATGAGTAAAATTTATTGTGTTATTTGAACTAACTTAATAGGTGGAGTAATATATTGGAAAAGTGAAGATTAATTAGTTAGAGGGATTGCCTTGTGCCATTTACAGCTGATGAGGTTAGTTGAAATGAATGTAAGTTTTAGAAATTAGTGACAGGAAATGTATTATGTTGTAATTTATGTGTAGGTATTTAGGACTTGAGATGATTAATGAATGGGTGTGTAGGGTTGCACTTGGTCTTGATTTTGTAATATTAGTTTTAAGGTTTGACACAATAGGCGGTGGAAAAGGAAAATTTATGTGTTGTTAGGTTGTGAAAGAAGAGGTAAGTATAGAAAATACAAATAGGGATTGAATATTACTATAACCAGTGAAAGAAGAGGTAAGTATAGAAAATACAAATAGGGATTGAATATTATTATAACCGGGACAAGAAAGTGTAATTGTCCCTTGTGGTAAACCGAATTGTAATGGAGAAGGTTGGGTTTAGAGGAGATTGAAGATGAATAAGTAGTTAATGATAATTGACATGACCAAAAGTATGATGAAACTAACCAACATATTACTCCCGTTAAAAGGAAATAATGACGTTTGATCAATTGTACAATGCTTGATATACATACAAGAGATCAATAAGAAGATGCATAACTGAATTCCAATAGCTAATGTTTTTGTTAGAGCGTGATAATTATAGTCACTACGGTAGATGTAGTGAGTCTTCTCAAGTTGTGAATGATATTTTTTGGACACACCCTTATTAAGTTAAATTGGTAAATGCTTTTAATATTGTATTGTTGATGGAAAGCATTTACAATACCAACAAATATAAGTTGCCTTTACTTGAAATTGTAGGTGTGACATCCATGTGATTGACTTTTTCTATTGTCTTTTTTCTATTGCCTTTATGTTATTAGCAAGTGAAAGAGAAAATAACTTTATTTGGACACTTGAACTTAGAGGGTTGCTTTTGTGTGTCTCCAGTCATTGTCATTAATAGAGATCTTGTTTTAATAAATGCAATTATCATTGTTTTTCTTGAAGCATCCAATCTTTTGTGTTGGTTCCACATTAATAAGAATGTTAGAGTTAAAATGCAAAATGTTAGTCAACTATGTTGATAATTGAGATGTTTTGATGGATGCTTGGGGAACTTTTGTTGATTGTGATGATTCTGAAGCTTTTCATAGGTGTTTGAAATGGTTTGTTCATCATGACCATTATTTTTTGAATATGTAAATGATGTATGTGTAGAAATTTATTAAGGCATGGACTGACCATGTTATGCATATGGGAAATACAACAAATAAGTATGTCAATATACCTTACTTGATCTTATTATTGGTGTAAATGTTGTAATTAATTTGGTGTTGTTGGATTTTGATATAAGCAGGGTTGAAAGTGTTAATTGGAGTTTAAAGTGAGTTCTACAAAATAGTATGAGAGATTTGTGCACATGTTATGACGTAGTAAACAACGTCATAAGACTTCAACATAAAGAAATTAAGACATTATTTGATCAAAGTCTACACCTTGTGGGACAAAAAACTGGTTGGATTTATTTCTAAACATTGTTTGATTCACATTTATGAAGAGTATGATCGGGTTAAACATGTTGGTTTTAATAGTTAACGTTGTGGTTGTATTTTGAGACGTATTCATGGATTACCATGTGCCTGTGAACATGTTAGATGTGTATCGGGTATGATACCATTGAACATAGTTCATGTTATGTGGACCAAACTAATTTTTTCTGATATGATTTCATCTTATACATCTTCAGAGTTATCAATTTAGTTGGAATTTGATGTCATCTTGAGTCGTTTCAAAGAAGGCTACATAGGTGGTAAGATTAGCATAAAAAACAAGTTACATGAAATTTCATATCAATGTGTCCACTGGTAGAGAAGGTTAAAAAATAGGAGCCCAAGAAAGCAGGTCCACAAAGCGCGACCCATCATATTTTGAGCATGTCGATGCCCTTCACTCTGTGCATGATAGTTCAATACATTGAAATCTACTAAGCAAAAGAATAAATTGAAAGTTGTCATGAAGCATCAAGGAATTCCCATGTTGGATCAATTTCATGACATTTGTCACCTTACATAGTTGATGTGATTGATGTGAAAGTTAATGGTCATTGTGGTTATCAATGTATTGCTACATTGTTGGGTATGGGTAAAGAGTTTTGGTTGCTTGTTCATATAAACTTATTTAAAGAATTATGATAATAACATGATGAATACCCCACAATGCTTAATGGGTTTGAACGGGTGGAGCAACTCAAACGATCGTTATTAGTTGACAACATGACATTGATAACTACTAATTTTAATACGCTTAAACAATTAATTATACAAATTTACTTTACAAGCAACTGTAGACAAATGGATGACTATACTTGATATGAGATATGACATTGCTAGTAGTTACAATGGTGTTAGTCTACAAGCATCCCTTAACTGGTCATACATATAGGTAAGTGTTGCAGCTCCCCATGAGTAGTAACCATACATTTATAGATTGTGGAATAACTGCAAGTAGGACATACTAATTGATATGGCACTTTATCTGCAAATATTATGCATCCGACTAGATGTAATATGTAAGCCCTTGTTGCAACAATCCCATCTTTGTTGAATAAAACTCTTTTCATAAACCTCTCGAAGCCAACTCAATCTCACACTACAAACACGAGAGTGTCTAATCCCTATATTTACATCACCAATATCTACCCCAAACAACTCCACTAATATGCTCGAGGCACTAGCAAAATCCAACATACCATACAAACAAAATTGTCCCACAATGGGAATACGCAACAATGTCGACATATCAGCCAATGTGATTTTCATACCGCAAATTAGAATGTGGAATGTGTTTGTATCACGTTGTCACCTCTTCGTAAATGCTAAAATCATGCCTTTATCCAGAACTTCGTAACTAATGTTGTTCAATGACAACAATCTAAAATCAACAACTACAAACTGAATTTAGGAATGAGGTGCCCCTAGCTTATTCAACATCTTTGATGTTGGCTAGCGGTCGCGGTGAAACTCCTTCATTGCTCCATCATCGCGACGCTAGGGAAGAAGGAGATGGCAAGCTATCATTACATGTGAGATAAAACAAGGAGCAACACATGGGTTAGTCATGGAAGATGAACACCCACAAAAGGAAAACCCTCTAGCGCAAGAAGAAAGGTCCAAGAACGATAACAAAGAAGAATGGCTCGAAACTTTTTTAGGATTTATGACTCAAAACCACGTGAAAGATGAACAATCAAGGTTTCCTTAAACCGGGTCTCGAAAATTAGAATGCAACAATGCTTCCAAAGCAAGAAAAGAAATAGTGGTTTTTACTCCCAAAAGCACACATGAATTTACGGTTCAAAACCTATCGGAGGTTTAAATTCTCATAAACATGACTAAATTTCTCATAACCAGTGAAACATTCACTATCAATAGTTCAATACAATTTCAAATTGCATCAACAAAAATTAAAAACTCCTCCTGCTTTCTTTTTGGTAGGATATGTTGGAAGTAATGAACAACAGAGAAATAATCTAAATCTTATAAAATAAGAGTATTGATCAATGAAAAATCATGAGTGAGAAGACATAAAAAATGAGAATGAATAGCAGATCTGACAGAAGTAATATTGAAAATGTTCTTATTAATTTGCATATGTCATTTAAAAAAGATAAAAATAGATGCATGATTTTAGAATATTTATTTGTTTCATATCTATTTAAATTAAAACTTAGGTGATAAACAGTTTAATTTTAAAAAAGTAATAATATATAACGAAAATGATATTTGAACAAAAATTTTTAAACGATTTTGACAAATCTGACATGGCCACTGAGTTTTAAAATTTGTATTACAAAATGCTTTAATATGGCAACTGTTACACGTGCGGGATTGGTTTATTTGTAAACTGAAAGAGAGAAGTGAATTAGAGAGAGAAAGGGTGAAAGACATAGAACAACAAGGAACTTTTGGAGACAGTGAGAGAGAAAACGAAGTGCTTCCACATTCTTGTCGGAGTAACACGAGACACAAAAAGAGCGAAAAATAGTAAACGTTTGGAGTAGTGTGGGCAGAAAGTGAGAGAAAGAGAGACCGAAATACAGAGAGTTTCGACCAATGGTGGAGATAGAGATGGAGAGAGAACGAGTGTTGCAAAGGAAGAAGAGAGGAACAACCATTGCAGACAACGAAAGAGTGAAAGAAGTGAAGTACTGCAGACTAGTGGTGGAAAGTTTGACACATTACAGCCATGTGGGTGGGTTACCAGAGACCGTGAGTACCGGAAGTCGTCGACAAAAACCATTTCATCGTGTCCACCGTACCATTGAACCCTTCTGTGAGCCCATTACACCTCTTATCCCCCTGCGTATTCGTTGAAAGGTGTTCCTCCTTCCAAAACCCTTATTTTGTTCGAAAATGTTTTGGAACAGAGTGGTCGAAAGTTAAACAAGCTTAAGTTTGTTTTTCATGACATTGAACATAAAGGTTGCAACATTTCATTTATTTAACCCAAAGGTTACATATTTCGGTAGTATAATGGATTGGAATGGGTAGAGAATGATGTAATTTAATTTTGAAAGTTTGACTCATTTGGGGAGTTTGATTTTGTTGGCGTGTGTGTATGCAAAGTTTATTGATCTGTGGTTAATGTATTGTTGGCTTTCCATGTGGTTGTTGGTGATGTGTGTTGTTTGTATGATATGTTTGGTCAATGAACACTTTTTCTTTGTGTTTGTTTAAATTTTGGTGGTTGATTTGGTTGTCTAGTGTGTGTAAATATTATTGTTGTGGGATTAATTTATTGTTGCCTTTACATGTGGTTTTGTGTGATGCGGGTGGTGTGTTTGATATGTATGGTCGTGTAGGAGTACAAAATGGACAACAAATGTGATGAATATGTTGATTGCATTGAGGAGAAGAAGGTGTGTTAATTTGGACTGATGTATTGATCTTTCTTTAATTTTTCAGATGTTATTTCGTCATTGCTGCAAAGCGAAGTTTATCAATCTTGTCAATGATAGATTAAGTGTGCAACAGAAGGAGTATATTGCAGGTACTCCTTTTTGGTGGTTCACCATGTTAAATGATTCGGTCAAGATAAGTAAGAATCTTCTAAGTCATTTATGTTATAAATGGATTGAAAGCAGGAGCGATTTTGATGTTGGTGGTCAAGTCGTAGAATTTAATCTATTAGATGTTTGTTTAGGGTTAGGTTTGAGGGTTTTGGGTGAAAGAATTGATTTAAATGAGACAATTGTGAATAGTGACAGTTGGAATATTTTTGAGGGTGAAATAGTTAATGTTAAGTTGATATATGATTATCTTTTGAAATTTGATGATGATGTTGGTGGTGTAGAAGTCTTTTGCAGGATGTACATTTTGTTAAGGATATCAGAATTCTTGTTACCTAATGAAAAGGGTATTGTTTTCCCAATAATTTTCCAGATAGTTGATGATATGGACAATATTGACGAATATAATTGGGGTACATTAGTGTACGAGTATTTGGTTAGTAGCTTGTGCATTGATTTATTGGCATTGAAGAATGAATCAAGTTCAAAGCATTTCCATGTTGTAGGATGTGTTTATCTTCTCTAGGTAAAGACATTATTGTTTGTTATTGTCTTTAAGTTATGATGTTGATTTTTCTTAACATGACATTGTTATTTGTTTGGTTTTTTTGCAGTTATGGTCATTTGATTATTTACTTGTTTGTAACTCAAAGTTCACATGCAAGATGAACAAGTTCCCTCGACTATTGCATTGCATGAATGTGAAAGTCAGTGACAAAGTCATAAGGAGTGCATTTGATAAGAATATGGTGAGGTCATGCTTAAAAATATAATTTTTGTTTGTGTTTAAAGTTACATAGTGTGTTGGCTTTATAATTACTTGTTGTTTTGTACAGTGTGTTGTTGATGTGGTAGTGTCAGATGAAGAACATGGTCATGATGTTGTAAAAGAAGCATTTGAAGAATTTGGCATTGCCTATAGAAAACAAGATTTGAAGGACAAGGAAGAGGTTCTTCATCTTCTCGAGTATGAAGAAGGCGAGATAGTTGAAATGAAACATTCAATTTCTGAATTAGAAGAAATGGTTGCAAAATGTAAGGATGTGGTGGGAAAGGATGAGTACTAAAACGATGCTGGTGATGAAGTTTCTGTTGATGACGACGATGATGGTGATGACGAAATGTTTAATGAGCCTTCCGTTAAGGCGAATCATGATGAAGATGTTTTTGTAAACAATGACGATGGAAAACATAGCAACATGTATGACCTATGAAGGCCCAACCTCGAAAGCGGTACAAGAGTGGTGTGACAAGAACACCTTTCCCTGTTTATGGAAATAAGAAGAATTTGAAATAACTAACATTGGGATGAGTTTTTGGGCATTTAGAAATGCAAATATGTAGTAATAAATTTATGCTTTTTGTTTTATATTAAGGGAATTACAATACGAAGCTTTATATGTTTTTGGTTAATTAATGCAGGCATGATGACTTCTATATGGTTGTTATTTTTGCAATACCAATTCAATGTACTTTATTTTGTGTAGTTGTACATAAGAGTATGGAATTATTATTCATAATATTGAATCACACTCCCCACATATTTCGTTTGTGGTCCCCAGTAAATGAAGCTGAAAGCAAGTGTGATGGTGTATGTATAAAAGTGTGATGTGTACTTATATTTGTATTAATTATGATGTATCCTTAATGCATGTGATTGTGTTGATTGAAATGTTTATTTACATCATTATTGTTAGTTTGATATAGTTATGTTGAAGTAATAATTGATCTAAGATCTGGAGTGAAGCACAGTAATATTCAGCACAACTCCCCACTTAAACGATCTTCACTATCCATTTAATATTATGTTGGGACATTTTCAAAAAAAAAGGCTACAAGGGAAATAAAAAAGTAGTCAATGTTCATTTGTGTGAAAATAATTTTTGACCATGGTAAGTTCTGTAAGACCCACAAAATTTAAATAATTAAATAAATAATTATTAATAAATGCGGGTAGTAAAAGCCTTTATGACATTAAATTCTGATTGGTATGACGTGGAAAAGTACTAGCTCAAGTGGTTAAGAGTACTTTGATTATATAAGAGGACTTGAGTTCAAGTCTTAAGTATGCCATTTGTGTTATACTTTGTTTTTGCTAATGTTAGATTTGGATGGAATGGGAAGGGTTAAAGGAAACCCTAACTGATCTAGCAGCCAAGGGTGGCTGTAAAACAGCTCATAATGGGACAATGAATGATAATTAATCATAAATTAAGTTGCATTTTCGTTTTGCATTATTGACCTAACTTTAAAGCACCATTTAAAAGGCAAAATTAGAGTATTAGGAAAGGTTTTGGCAAGGCTGAAATTATATCAGAAACAGAGCACGAAATTGAGAGTTTTGGTGAGTGTTGGGTGAGGTTTTGGGTTTGAGTTGGTAGAAGAGCAAGAAGGATATTGGCGAACAAGGAGGAAATAGCAAATTTATCAAATTAAGCAAAGAATTCAGGTTAGGGGAGTTTCACTTTGTTCTTAATATTGATTCTATGATTGTGCTTTTAAATAAAGGACTGTATGATGTTGTGCTGCCATGATTTGCTTTGAAATCTCGTGTTTTTGGAAATTTCCAGAAATTGCCTAGCGGCGTTGGAGACCTGCCAGGCGACACATGTCACAGAACCCAATTCTGGATTTTTCCCTATGAACCGCCTGGCGGCGTTGTGTGTACCTCCAGGCGACACGTACTGGTTGGGGCAGTGCTCTCGTTTTGGTTGCGTGATGAGAGATTTTACTGATTAAATTGGGTCCTGGTACAAAAATATAAAATTGTTATGCGGTTATGTGTTTGTGGAACTGAGATTGAATGTATGTGTGATGTGTTTATGAACTTGGGAATTTAGGGTTCATGTTGGAGTTAAAAATGAATAAGCATGATCTGTATTTTGATGAGAGCGTTGTTTTGGATGAAAGGATGTTAAAATGGAAAATCTATGAATTATGCGTGAAGTGTGCAAGTGAAATCATGACAGGACAAATGTTGGTAAAATAGTTAGGGGTGTTTTGAAATCATGACTAAAATTAAGATTGGGTATGAATATAATTACATAGAGAATAAAGGAGGTTGAAACATGTGAAAGGGGTAAGGGGAATATAGTGTAGGGACTGTTTTAAATACTCTGTGGTATATAATAAACGGTAATTCTCGTATGTAAGCTAATGTGAAGATGGGGAAGGTTTGCACTGAATTAATAATGTTGTGTAAGGAAATAGGATAAGGACCGTGGTTATGTGAATTCTGTAATTAGGATACGGGGTGATGCAAATTGGATGATTTTTGCATTAGCCTAATAGTAAGATAAGGAATGTACAGTACAATGTGTAATTTGGTTGATGGGATTGGCTTGTATGAAGAAGATTGATACTTGGAAAGTGGGCTATATTGCATGCTTCACTGTTTAGGTGTGTAAGGATATGTGCTATATCGAAAAATTATTGGTTTCATGATTAAATTGTGTGGATGTTAAAGTAGCAATAGAACCTTGCTTGGAGTGCCATAATTATACTACAAATTGGTGTGTTGTGTGATTGAGATCCTTTGGGGTCTGTTTAAGTGCCAAGAAACCAGTAGCATTGCGCTACTGGTATGGCGCCTGACGGCGTGGCCAAGCCGTCAGGCAGACGGAACACAAATTAATGACAGTAGTCACAGTGCGAGTAGGGCGCCTGGCGGTAGGGATGGTTCCGCTAGGCGAAATGGTGCAGCAGTAGCCCTGATGGTGCGTGGCGCCTGGCGGCAGGCTGGAGGTCTGCCAGGCGGTGACGATGTAGCAGATTTCCTGATGGTGCTTAGCGCCTAGCGGTGTGAGATGCCTGCCAGGTGGTCTGGACCTATATCCCGCTTAGTGGCGTGAGATGCGCGCTAGGCGGTTTTGGTCCAGTAATGGTGCGCGAGGAAGAGTTTCTACACAGCTTTAGGTGATGTTCATGATGCGAGGTTTTGGCTGTGGGCCCAATTACGAGTGCATCTTGTATTGGGGTAACACGTGACCACTCTAGGTTGTAGCCTGGTGGTTTAGGAAGTCCAGTGGAGTGTGCGAGTTGTGGCTCGTACAACGAGGTTCGGGGCGAGTAGACATTCGTGCAGCGAAGATCGATCATTGATCTCACTTAAAGGGTATAGAAATGATAGACGTCTAATGAAATTGCTGGAAATGGAGAAGTAAGGAAAAGGGAGAAGAGTACTAACCCGGGTTTTAAATGTTGAGATATTGTATTTAATAATATTTTGTTTGGTTTTATTTAAATGAGCTCGCCCTATCTGTGTGTGTGTAGCGATGATCATGTAACTTGTTACATGGGAACAAATGTTGATGCAGGTGGGCATACAGATGTATAGAGACAGAGTGTGGGCCAACTATGAGAGTTTTAATAATTTTCTTCATAGAAGCTTCATGGACTATTTTTGTAATAATTTTATAAATAGTTTATGATTATAATAATTGAACGCCGCGTTTTATTTATTATTGGCGTATTAACTTTGGATTTAAATTTTTCCCGAGTTTTGGGAACTTGTTGATAATAAATGAGGTTATTCTATTATTTTTGTTTTTATTTATTTTAATAAGTAATTTCTGGCTAGGACGTTACAAATTCAGGCTGATCAAAATAGTTATATTACTCCCCACTTAATACTTGTTTACCCCCCCATTAACAAATACTCTCGATGATAAAAATAAGTCAGTTAAGTGTGATTATGAAAGTGCACGCCCACATGTCACATAAACCAAAAGTAAAAAAGTAAAGTCAATGTGTATTGGATATAGGTTGATATCATAGCATATTGATTTTCAACCAGTGGATTAGGCGACATAACCCAATTGGCGAAGTTGATTTTTTTGGGTTCATATTGTACTATATTAAAAAGTGGAATGCCTTATCAGAATATTCATGATAACTCCCCACTTAAAGGTACTTGTCTCCCCATTTAAAAGTCAATGTTTCTTTTGTAGCATTAAAACGTGGAAGGGCTTTATCGAATTGTCATCATAAATTTCCACTTACACGTTGCACATTTGAGAAAAGTATGTGTGATATTTGTGACATGTGAAGTACCCATTTAAACATCCTCCAGCCCACATTTGATAAAAATTGGTGTGATTTTTGTGTGATGTGAAGTTTAGTTGCATGAACATCATAGTCATCATAGGTACCCACTAAATTGTCCTACACTCCCCATTTTATAAAAAATACTGTTATATTTGTGCGATGTGAAGTTTTGTTGCGTAAACATAAGAGTCATCATAACTTCACACTTAAAAGTCGTTCACTCTCAATTTCTTATAGATTAATCTTATATTTGTGGGATGTTAAGTTGAGTTGAATGTACATAATAGTCATGATAACAACCCACTTAATGGTTCTGCACTCCCCAAATGATAAGGTGTCATTTGTAAAATGTAGGGCCATTGGCCAAATAACCCAATCGTGGATAGTGTTATTGTGGATCAATTTTGTTGTCATGTTTAGTTGATAGCATGCGCTTATGTTGAAGGAGTCATTGATTTGAGATTTGGAGTTCATTAAAAAAATATTGATCACAACTCCCCAGTTATTCGTGCTATACTTCCCATTTGAAGAAGAATGTGCATTGCCGACAAAAGCCAACAGTAAATGTTATTAACAGAGTAGTCATCATAACTCTCCACTAAAACGTCTTGTACTCCTCATTTAAAAAAATTGTGATTTCCGGGTCATGTGTAATTGATTTCATAGTCCAAGTTGAATACCAAAATATTTACTTAAACTCCCAATTAATGGTGAATGACACCGTCAATAAAATTCATTCAACAAGTTTTCGTGATGAGCACAAAATATTGCTACACTCCCCACTTAAATTTCGTACAGTCCCCACTTAATCAATAAAGTGCAGTTTGGACTAAGTACTTGGAGAACATTGTTTTCTTTTTAGTTGGGACAGTTTTGAGTTTTGGAGGAATAGCAGAGACATAATTTTCCTCACGTGAACAAACCAACTTGACGTAGTTGATTTCATTGTCTTCGCTCCGTGTTGAAGTTCTTGTTCTAATACCAAAGCCAGATATAATAGCATAATTTCTATAAAATTGTTTAATGACAGCCAAGCTATCAAAACACATGTGCACTTTCGGTGCAATGTCATATGCGGTCTTATGTTCGACCCTTTCACTATTCACTTCTTCATTCTAGTTATGTGGTATTTGACTTTCAATATCTTCACCTAAAGAGATGTTATCTAGTAAGCCAAACAGTTCCATTACCATATTTCTTTGCTAACTTAGGTGCTTACAAATAAAATGACATACATTAAATCTTATTTTATGTCAACTTACGAACATGTGTGTAGGCTCTGTTTTTATTTTCAAATCATAATAAATTATCCTTTGATTTAAATCCTAAATAACACTTAACAGAAACAACAACCCATGTTCAAGTTATTCTCATATTTCACACAATATGGTTCATTAATGGGGAGATGAAAAAGGTATGAACGGAAAAAATTAATTTATTGACTAAAAAGTAACTCACTTACTTGCCATTCAGTTTGCCACTATAAGACCCGGGAAAAATTAGACTAAAGGAAAACATATGGAAAAACTTAATGACTTGATTAATATTGTTGATTTATTTAATTTAATTAGGTTATTAAATTATGAAATATGAAATAATTATTATTTGAGTGATTTAATTTTTTGTTGTATTTATAATAATTATTTAAGTGATGTAAGTTATTGTTTAT
>Ga0209389_1000934_pt1 | contig 19149 bp, 13 predicted proteins | sample CowpearedBW_FD_187526 | JGI IMG/M metagenome (GOLD analysis project Ga0209389, IMG submission 187526) | Root nodule microbial communities of legume samples collected from California, USA - Cow pea red BW (SPAdes) (version 2) | ecosystem: Host-associated > Plants > Roots > Nodule | place: USA...
CCCTACTTGCGGGAAATCCTGCGCTTCATTGGCATCAATGATGTCCGTTTCGTCGCGATCGGGCCGACCATCGGGCCGCGGCAATCGCTTGAAGCCGCCCGAGAACGGGCCTCTAAACGCCTCGCTGAAATGGCTGCGAATTTCTGATGCCGTTGCGAAAGGACCGCCGCTTCAATGCGGCGGCGGGATCAAGGCACGCAGGATGCCCGGCTTCCAGGCCTGACGTGCGCTGTCGAAGGCCGCAAAATCATGGTCGAACTGCCAATAGGCCCATGACCAGCCAAGTCTGTCGGCGCTTCTCGCCATGAAGGAGAGGTATCGCAAACGACTGTCGGACGGAGCGCGCTCGTACACCCCGAATTCGCCGAGATAGATGGGGCGCTTCTCTCTCTCCGCCCAGAGACTCATCTTCCTGAAATCGGCGGCAGCTCTTGCTTCGTCATCCGGAGTGCCCCAATCCAGGGGACCGATTTTCGAGAAAGTTGCAGACCATGGTGCCCCTTGGTGCGTGAACCGTATGGGCGCGTAGTAGTGAAAGGTGATGATGAGATTCCTGTCCTCGGCCGGCAGAGCCAGCTCGTCGACAGGAATATCATCCGTGTTGAGAACGGCGGCAATGACCGGCCGCTCGGGATTGGTGCGGCGGATGATGCCGAGACACTCGTTGAGCAGTGAATTCCAGCTGGTGGACGTCATGTGCCCACCAGGTTCATTCAGGACCTCGAAGACGAGCGTGGGGTACTTCCCGGCATAGCGCTCGGATATCTGCCGCCAGAACGACTTGAGCTTCTCAGTGCATCCGGCAACGTCGCTTTGGCAAATGTGCGTGTCATGCTCGTCGACGACAGGAATGAGGCCCCTCGCGAGGACCGCCTCGATGACGGCATCGAGCCGCCTCAGGACGATCTCATCCAAAACATTCTCCGGGCTCATGAACTTGAAGCCGAAGAAATTGACCCTGACGTGCGAGAACCCGGCCTTCTTGATCGTCGTCAAATTGTCCAGGCGGAACGGCGTGTTGTGGCCGCCTTCCCAGATTCCATCGTAGCCGAGAATATTGATGCCGCGCCCGAGTTTCGGCAGGTCGCGGGAATTGGCCCGCTCGGCTCCGTGAGCGTCGGAGAAGAGCGATGCAACGAAGAGTGCCGTTGCCGCCAGCACGACGCTCCCTGGCCACCGAGCGCGCATGGCGGTCATCTTGCGTCCATTTGCAACGACTGGAAGTCGGCCTGTGGCATCGACCTGCACGTCGCAAAGAAGAACGAGACGAGCAGCACCGACGTGAACATCGTCGAACGGAGGAATGTCGTCTCCGTAAAATTGGTCTGAAAGCTGAGCACGACAAATCCAATGATGAGAGCGCAGTGCGAACGATCGATGGATCTGGTCGAAATCAGATCGAGAATCTTGCTCGAGAACAGAACAACGCTCGCAGCGAAAAGCACATATCCCAGAAACCCTGTTTCCATCAGGATCGCGATGTAGCCGCTGTGATAATTGTCCAGCACCCAGCCGTGGTTCTGTTCGAAATAATCGTAGATCGACGGGACCGTCCAAAAGCCGTTGATCCCGAAGCCGAGCAACGGCGCATCGTCGAAATGGCTGATGGCGTAGTGCCAGATGAACGTTCGCTCGGTGAAATCGATGGTCGCATCGCCGACATGGATGGCGTCATAGCCCGTCACGTAAAAATAGAGAAACAGGATCCCGGCCAGGATGCACATGATGAACGGCAGGACCGCATAGACCCTCATGCAGCCCACCGACCACATCGAGGTCACGAGCAGTGCACAGGCCGCCAGGGCAACAGCGCCGGCACCGCGCGATTCCGACGCGATGACGCAGGTTGAGGCCAGCAGGAACACGACGAGGAACGTCGGCCACCCCTGCCCCTTCATCTTAAGATAACAGGCAAAAAACATCAGATACGCGCCGACAAAGCCGAGCGTCTGCTTCGACTCATAGACGCCCTGCCATTGGCCGCTGTGCATCCAGGTTTGGTCTATCCCGATATCGGGCACGGCAAGCGCACAGAAGGCCGATGCGGCGACCAATATGAACAAGCCAAGGGCCGTGGCCTTCACAATCTCGTCCATCTCGAGGCGCGTGACGAGACAGAATGCGCCGAAGGTCGTCATGGCAAGCGCCGCACTCTTCACGAGCGCTGCCGCGCTCAGGCTCGACCAGAACACGGAGATGACGGCGAAGGTGTAGAACGCGAGCAGCGCGAGCAAATCGGGATTGAACTGCAAGCGCAGGCGCGGGCGCACGAATGCGCTTGCGTAGATGAGGACGCCCCACATCAGGAGCGCCACGGCCTGTTGCACAAAGCTTAGCTCCGGCGGCAGGAGCGCGGCGTTGAAGATGCCCATTGACGCGACCACATTGACGGTGATCGAACTGCTGATTGCAATTCTGGCAATCTTCTCAACGCCAACGCTGCGCGTCTCCCAGAACGCGCTCTCGAGTGCTCCGGAATCCACCTCGGTCTGCAGGCTGGCCATGAACCGACCTTCCTTAAGCGCGGTTAATAATTTGCTAGCGCGGGTCGATCTCCGGCGCTCCCAGCCCACACGATGCCGGAGTTTAAGAATTTGGTAACGATATGAGACCCGGCGCGGCACATTAATGCAATTCGCACCCGCCGGTGTCTCGCCCGTAACGACCCTGCTATAAAGCGCGGATCGAGCTCGATCGAATTTCACGAATTATCTGGTTTCCTTGGTTGCGCATGAACAGATCCAGCAGCACGTTCGATATCGCCATCGAGCAGGCGTTCGACCTTATCTCTCCGGAATACGCAGAACTGTTCGACAATTCCGCCGCCACCGCGTTCCAGCATCCAGTCTGGCTGCACAGCCTCTACACCAGGCTGGCGTCTCATGCGGGGGCAACCCCTCTGATTGTCGTGGTCCGTCACCGCACGACGCGTGCCCTTGCAATGGTGCTGCCCCTGCTGCGGATCCGGCGTGGTCCGATACGGACAGTGGAATTCGCCGACCTCCGCGTCTCCGACTATCTGGCGCCGGTTTGCAGCCCGACAGTATTCTCCCAGCTGCTCGCGGACGAGAGCGCATGCGCGGAGCTTCGAGGCCTCCTCCGCCCGTTCGACCTGCTCCGCATGACCAAGCTTCCCGACGGACGGCTTCCGATCGAGAACCTGCTGGCTGCACCCCGCCGCGTCTCGATGGACACCAATGCCTACGCGACCGTCCTCGTCGCGCCGTTCGAGCAATGGCGGGCCAGTGCGATGGATCGCTCCTATCAGAAGGAGCTCGCGAAGAAATATCGTCAGCTCCAGAAAAAGGGCGCGTTGAGCTTCTCGTGCTGCAATGACAGCGCCTCCACGCTTGACGCGCTGGAGGTAATGAAGAAATTTCGCGGCCCCCGATTTCAGTCGCAAGGCGACGGCGACCTGCTCCAGCGCCCCGAATATTTCGACTTCTATTCCGAGGTGGCGCTTCGCGGCCTCGGCTCCTTTGTGCGGCTTTATGCCATGAAGATGGACGGCGACGTGATCGCCGCCGTGCTGGGATTGTGCCACCGCGGCACCTACCATGTCATCATGAGCGCGTTCGACATTGCGGGATACAAGAGCCAGTCCCTAGGGGCGCTGATGTTCGAGCAGGTGGCGAGGGATTGCATCGAGCGCGGGGACCAGATGCTCGACTTCACCATAGGTGACGAGCCGTACAAGAAACTGTTCGGCGGGCAGCCATCGCCGATGTGGGCGGTCACGCAGGCCGGCAGCACCGCAGGCGCCGTCGCGTTGTTCGCGCTGAAGCAGGCACCCTGGCTCAAACTGGCCGTCAAGCGCATGTCGGAGTTCAGGCTCCTGCCGCCCCGCACCTCAACGCCGACGCGCTGACGAGCGCGAGGCGCCGACGAGCCGCGGCAGTCACGCACGAAGTGCGCTGCGGACATGCGCGAGCCAGCCTGGCCGCATTTGATCGACCCGATGGGTGATACTGCGTCGCAGGAAGTGCAACCGCCGCCGTACATCCCAGCCGATATCGTCGCGCGAGGTCAGGGCCTGGCGGAATCGCGCCATCTTCAGTGACTGCTGGTCTGCAGCGATCTTGTCGCGATCGGCGTAGAATTCCGAGATCTTTTCCCGGCTCATGCCGGGAGTCATGAGCCACCGCGGCGCATATTCGGTGCAAAGACGCTCGACGTCCACCAGCAGGCGCGCGACGCCGGTGCCGGCGGCAGGACAGTTGGTCTGGAACGCGTCACCGATGAGCACGACACCAGGCTGAAGGTGCCCCTCGACGACGGAGAGGTCCATCACCCAGTTCCGTATCCGGTCGACCACGCGAAAATCGCCGAGATAAGTCTGCAATCCCGGCAGCAGGCGCAGAACCGTCGCTTCCGTCTCGCGACGCAGATCGCGCATGATCGGATCGGCCGGGTCGCGGAACATGAAGAGGTTCGCCCTCATGCCCGCGCGTACCGGAAACAGGCTGAGGTAGTCGACGCCATCAGCGGCGCGTTCGCCGTAACAGGTCAGCGCCTTGAAATCGAACGGCGCGCCATCACGGCGGGCGATCGTGAAGCCGAACGAGACCGAGTGACCCGCGGCCAGCACGCGCCGCCTGATGCCGAGTTTGTAGCCGAGAACTCCTGCCATGCCCGTGGCCAGAACGATGAGGCGCGCAGTGACGCGCCGTCCGGAGGCAAGCTCGAGATGCTGGACGTCGTCGCTACAGCTGATCGCAGTGACCTCGTCGACGATCAGGCTGGATGGATCAGGCAACTGGCTGCGCGCCATGGCGACGAGATCGGCATAGGGAAGCCCGTAAGCCTGGCCGACGCTGACATCGACCACCTTGCCTTCCCTGATGTTGAGCACGCGATCGTATGGACAGGCAGCGCTTTCGAGACCACGGATGAAGCCCAGCCTGCGGAACGCCTCCAGCTGGTGGCCTCCGATCTTCTCGACCCGGAATTCGTCCGGATAGACCGCGCGCTTATCCACCAGAACAACGCGATGCCCTGCCCGCGCAAGAACGGCTGCCGCCAGCGATCCCGCAAGGCCGCCGCCGACGATCGCAATGTCCGTCGCGATCGTCACGCCCCCGGCAGCGGCGATCGGCTCGCTCACGGTTCTGTCCGTCGTCATATCCAGGCTCCCACGGTTAACGTGGCTCCATCTGCAATTTTCTCGCCTGATGTCGCATCGCAGGGCCAAACGCGATCATTTCCGCAGATCGAGGTTAATGACGGGAGGACCGATCTGGAGCTGCGATGTCCCGGCACGAGCTTTGCTCAGGAGACTCTGCAAAGTCCGCGTTTTGGGCAGATCGGCGGCCATTCCGGCGAGCCATTCCGCATTCAAACGGCTGATCGTGCTGTCTTCGGCCGTCGATGCGGCCCTATGCCGCCATTCGGCCGAGCCGGGCTTTGCTCTATGTGGGACAATGGAGACGGCGATGTATCACCGTGAAGCAACTGACCTGGCCGCGACGTCGTCGTGGCCGGCAAGATCCTCGAGGCCGCTCATTAACACTCGCGGTTTTTCGGCATGCTAGGCTGGCGCCGGTATCGGCACGTAGCTCTTTCGGGGAGAGTTGCTCCTTAACGTTCATGATCGAATCCATCATCCAGTTCATGCGGCGCGACGTGACGCGCGGTGTCGTCGGAACCATCCTTCTCAAGGTTGGTAGCGGCGCACTTGCGTTTGCATTGTTCTCGCTTGCGGCACGAACGATGTCGCCCGATGGCTTCGGCATCTTTGCGACCTGGCTTTCAGTCGCCCAGATCGCGTCGGTCGTGGGCCTGGTCGGCCAGGAATCGCTCCTCGTACGCTTCCTGAACGAGTATCAGGTGGGAAATCGGCCCGACCTCACCAAGGGCGTGCTGCTGTCGAGCCTGAAGCTCTCCTCCGTCGCGATGCTGGTTGTGATCGGTGCAATCGCGATCGCGGCGAACGTGAAGGGCGACTGGTGGCTGCTGATCCTCGCCGTGTCCGCCTACACCGCCGTGAATGCAGGTGTGATGCTCGGCAGCCAGGTTGCGCGCTCGCTGGTCAGCATCCTCATGGGGGAGGGAAACAGGGAGTTCTTCTGGCGGGTCGGCGTCGTCCTGTTTCTGCTCGCAATCATGTTCGGCCATCGCCAACTCGACCCCGCCGAATTGTTCGCCGTGATGACGATCGCGATGTCGGTTGGCCTGGCCGCGCAGGTCGTTTCGATCGCGCGAGCTCTGCCGGATCTCCGCGGCACGGCGGCGCAGTCCGAGACGGGCCGCTGGAGATCGAGCGCGCTTCATTTCTGGATCGCCTCCGTCCTCGAAGCCGCAAACCAGTATTTCGACGTCATTCTGGTTTACTGGATGCTGGATCCCGCGACCGCCGGCATCTATTTCGCCGCCTCGCGCCTTGCGAACATCTTCGCTATGCTGTCGGCCGCGCTGTACAGTTTCGGGGCGCGCCGGCTTCCTTCGCTGCACTTCAGCAAGAACCTTCAGGAATTCGAGCGGACGTTGCAGCTGATGGCGGAAGTGACCGCGCTTTGCGTGGTCAGTGGGCTCTTCCTGATCTGGATTGGCGGCCCCCATCTTCTCAACCTGTTCGGACCCCACTTCGCCGCACAGCATTGGGTCCTGATCGTGCTCGCGATCGGAACGGCGTTTCAGGCAGCGGGCGGTCCCTCTGCGGCGATATTGCAGCTCACCGGCCATGAGCGCATCTATGTCCCCGTCGTCGCGGCGAACGTGGCGTTGCGGCTGGTCGGATTTCTCGTGCTGATTCCCTGGCTCGGCGTGCTTGGCGCAGCAATCTCGGCCACGGTGTCGCTGGCGCTTGCGACCATCGCGCTCAACGTTCTCTGTCGCAGGCGAACCGGGGTTGACCCTTCAATTCTCGTGCTCTTGCGCTTCGGTGGATCGAAACGCGGCACCTATGCAGTCGGCGGCGCCGACGCGGGCGACTAGGCTCCGGTTCAACCGTGGCAGGCACGGCTCGGCCGCGCGGCGCCGAACGACCGTCAACCAGCCAGGCCGAGCGCTTCACCCCGACGTTGAGCCGACGACGGGTCTGCCGGCACACGATTGACGACGATCCCAGTCGGCACGCCACCAAAGCGTGAGAGCGCGGCCGTCACCCTGCGCATTGCGGCTGAATCGATTGCGTCTTCGCGGGCGACCAGGATGACGAGATCAGCATGAGCGGCCAGAGCAGCCGCTTCCGGCTGCAAGGCCAGAGAGGTGGCATGGACGACGATCAGATCGAACTCCGAACGGATGTCGTCGGCGGGTGACGACTCGGGCCCCTTGCTGACGTTCAGAAGCTCGTCGATGCTGCGAAAATCCGCCGCGGTCGCGCCATCCGTCGGCGACTTGGCGAGGCTGGTCGCGGCACCACCGAGATCCGGCTCGACCCGGATCAGGACGCTCAGCTTTCCCCCGTTCAGCGCCCACCGATTCAGCGACCGCGCGACCGTGTTGCCGCCGGCGCGTTTCCCGACCGACATCACAAGCGCAACCTTGCCCCGGCCTTCCGGCAATTTCTCCAGCATGTCGAGCAGCGGACGCAGATGGGGACCGAGATTGAGTTCACTCGTCGCAGACACCGGGCTTTGCCAGATGTTTCTCGGGACCTCGCCAGGAGGCAGGTCGGGAACGCGGGCCCACACGGGCGGACGTGACCACGCCCCGGGCTGGCGCGGAGCCGGATCGGGGGCGCGAACGTCCGGAGCGGATTTGTCCGATCTGCGTCCCGTTGCCGCCACGACCGCCGTCGATGTCAGCAGCGAACCGATCGCGAGCGCAGCGAGCAGCAAAGACAGCGGCGGAAGGGTGGAGCGAAGCGGCGGAATGGCGGGCGAGGCGACCTTGGTCTGAGAACTCTGCAACAGGCGCTGTTCATTCGTCGTCTTGGACCGCGAGAGGAACTGCTCGTAGATATTTCTGTTGGCCTCGGCGTCGCGCTGTAGCTCCTGGAGCCGGACCAGAGCCTGCCCGTCGACCAGGAGCTGCGATTCAGCCGTCTTCATCTGGTCTTCCAGAGCCTTCTGCTGATCGCGCTGCGCCTCATATTCCGACTTCGCGGTGTCGATACCCTTGGTCCGCTCGATCTCGATCTGCCTGTTCAGATCGTTCAGCTGGCCGTACGACATCACGAGGTCGGGATGGCGATCACCGAGCACCGCCCGCTTCTGCGCGATTTGATCATTGAGGGCCGACCGCTGGGCGCGCAACGCGCTCAAAAGATCCTGCTTGACGGGGCCCTCGATCTTCGCCTTCACGTCGCGCTGCGCCTGCTCGTAACGGGCTTTGGCCTCCTCGGTCCGCGCGCGCGCAGCGGCCACCTGCTGCGACAGCTCGGTCACCCGCAATTGCTGGGTCGTGGCGTCCTTGCCGGCGTTGACGATCCTGTGCTCGAGCTTGAATGTGGCAACGGCGTCTTCGGACGCCTTCAACCGGTCGCTCAGTGTTTTGAGCCGGCTGCCGAGCCAGTCGGCAGCCTCGTCGGTCGCCTCGGTGCGAATGCGGCTCTGTCTGGCGACGAACGCCTCGGCAATGGCGTTGGCATAGTAGGCAGCCCGCTCCGGCCGGTTCGAGGTGAAGCGGATGGCGATGACATAGGTCAGCCCGCGACGGGAAATGTCGAGACGGTTGCGGAAGCGCTCGAGCAGGCGCGCGGGGGCGGTGTAGCCGCCGGAAATGTCTTCGTCATCGCGGACCTTGAGCTGCTCGATCAGCGGCTCGAGAAAGCCGTCGGACTTCGCCACTTCGACCAGGCTTTGCAGCGCGGCGCTATCCTGCCCTATGCCCGGCAGAACATCCTGCTCCGTGGTCACGCGCTGCTCGCGGGGATCGACGACGACCAGTGCGGTCGCTGCGAACCGGACCGGAAGCACCAGGAGAACGACGGCGCCAAGCGCGAAGATCGCAAGCGCGAGCGTCAAGATCCGCCGAGCGTTTTCGCGAAGGAAGGAGAGCGCACCGGCGGCAGTGAACACACCGCCAAAGCGTGCAGCGGCACCGGCAGCCCCAGCGCTCGACGAATTCCGGCTCCACGACGCGGCAACGCCGGTCGATCCGGAACTTGTCGGGTCTGCGCGGCGACCGAACGTCATGGACTCTACTCGGATTCAACTGGCGAACACTGTTCAGTGGCCAGCTCCACCGTAAATATCTATGGTTAATCCGCGGTTACCCGACCCTCGCGCGACCATGACCAATTGGTTAACGCGGTCGCTTCACTTCCTTTGGAAACTGCCAGAATTCTCTCGCGAAGGATGCCGTTCCGGCAGGCTGCGCATTAACTCCGTTTATTGCTAGTCGGTGTCCGCGCGATGCTCGCATGGTAGGTACGGGATCAAGAAGGTGAAAACTTCGTTTCTTCAGTGGGTCGGGATCCGTGCTCCATTACCAGCCAAACAAGGAGTTGGGCGAGACGACTGCGACAGCACTCACGCCGTCCAACGGCAACGGACGGAAGCTGCACGTCCTTCTCGTCCAGACCCAGGCCGAAAACGCCGGCGCGCAGGAGATCTCCAGGCTGCTCGGTGCCGGCCTTACCGCGCGCGGCTATCGCGTCACCAATCTGTTCTTCTTCCGCAAGTCGGATTCGTTCGACGAGCCGCCCGATACGTTCTACTGCGCCTCGAGCCGGCCGAGCAATCCGCTGGCACTGCTGCGAATGCTGAGGACGCTCGGCCGCCATATCAGGACCAGCAAGCCCGACGCCATTCTGACCTTTCAGCATTTTGGCAACGTGATCGGCGCCGGTGTGTCGCGCCTCGTCAGCCGCGCGCCTGTCATCGCCAACCAGGTTTCGTCCGCGCTGTCGATGAGCCGGCCCGTCCGCACGGCCGACATCGTCATGGGCAGCCTCGGCTTCTTCGATCGCATCACGCTCAATTCGAAGGACATGCAGCGCGAATATTCGCGCTACCCCGCGGCGTATCGGTCACGCATGGTGCATGTCCCGCACGGCTTCGACGACAAGGCCCTCACCTTGTCGCAGGACGCGGCACGAGCGACATTCAACCTGCCGCCGGATCGCATCCTGCTCGGCTGCGCGGCGAGGCTGCATCCGCACAAGCGGCTTGATGCGGCGATACGCCTGTTGCCGGATCAACCATCCTGGCACCTTGCACTGGCCGGACAGGGAGCCGACGAGGCTCGGCTGAGGCAGCTCGCCGACGAATTGAAAGTATCGGATAGGCTGTACCTGCTCGGCGAAATCCCGCCGCGCCGGATGGCGGACTTCCTCGCCTGTCTGGACGTGTTCGTATTCCCGACACAGGCCGAAACCTTCGGTCTGGCCGCGGTCGAGGCCGCAAACGCCGGTGTTCCCTCCGTCGTCACCGATCTTCCCGTGTTGCGCGAGGTGTTGTCCTTCGAGGGAAAACCGACCGCACTCTTCGTCGACGCCTCCGATCATGCGAAGCTGTCGGCAGCCGTTTCGACAATTCTGACGAATCAAACCCTGAGGGACGAACTGCGACAAAACGCCAAAGGCCTGCGGCTGCGTTATTCGGTAGATGCCATGGTGGAGGAATACGTTCGGCTTCTCAGCCAAGTCATTTGACGGGGCACGCTGGAATAGATGGGCTCGACATGATCATCGAGTTTCGCTGTGAACGTGAGCATGCGCGCCGGTGGATGGACCGCGAGACGCTGTCGATCGACGGCCGGGACGTGCCGCTTCAAATCGCCTGGACGGTAACGACGGAGTCGCGCCCCACAGGTCTCGACGCGCTATTCGAACTCGAACGCATGGTGTTGCACAGGGGCCAACACAGCGGCGCCGGCAAACTGAAGATCATCCCGGAACGGACGCAGGCTCGCGCCGGCACGGCCGACGTGATCGTCGATTTTACGGGCGCCGCGCGCGACCCCAACTGTTCTGCCCGGCTGTATCTGCGCCCTCTCTTCAACGGCGCCGCAGGCGAAAATGCAGCGCTCGCCGCCATTCTCGCCGGCGACCTGCCGGTGATCGACATCGTCAACGAGGTCGACAATACAGTGCTCGATCGCGGCCACCCATCCGGAGAAATCGCGACCGGCCTAAGCGGCGCGCTCGAAACGGTGATGGCGCGAACCCTGACCATGGTGGCGGCAATCCTGTCGGAACGCCCGCGCATCGTGCCGCAGCTGGCACGTCCCGCCGGAAATCGCATCGGCCTGCAGCCGGCGGCCTACGTTGCGCGCGGCCTCGCCGTATCGATCGCCAAGGAGATCTATCGGCTCTGCTGCTATGCCCCGCATTGGCATATCGGATGGCGCTTCAATGACGGCGCAGGTGTCTGGCAGACCGGAAATCTATCGGGACCAGGCTGGAATGTCCTTGCCGATCCCGGCCATCGTTTCTACGCCGATCCGTTTCCCATCACGTGGCAGGGACGGACATTCGTCTTCTTCGAAGATCTCGATCACCGGATTGGAAAGGGGATCATTTCCGCGATCGAGTTCAACGATGCGGGCCCGGTGGGAGACGTCGTGCCGGTGCTAGAGGAGCCCTGGCACCTCTCCTACCCGTTTCTGATCGAGAGCGACGGCGCGTTGTGGATGATCCCGGAGAGCTCGGTTCACGGCGACGTCGCGCTCTACAAATGCGTTCGTTTTCCGGACAAATGGGAGCGGCACGCGACGCTGCTTTCCGGCCTCGAAATCGCCGATGTCACGATCACGCAGCACAACGGCCTGCACTATCTGTTTGGAGCCTGGCGCGACGGAACGGGCGGCTATTCGGATTCGCTGGCGATCTACTACGCAGACCGCCTCTTTGGCCCGTGGTTGCCCCATGCCAGCAATCCGGTCCTGATCGATCGTGCGAGCACACGACCGGCCGGGAATTTCGTCACCATCGATAACAAATTGTGGCGCCCGGTCCAGGATTGTGCCGACGGTTACGGCGCAGCGCTCGCGCTAGCGGAAATCGTCGAACTGTCGCCGACGACGTTCAAGCAGATCGTCCGCCATTCCCTTAAGCCCGGGCCGGCATGGCCCGGCCGGAAGTTACACACGCTGAACCGCTGCGGCCGGCTCGAGGTGATCGACGGATCGCGCGTTCAACCCAAGGCCCATGCCTTCGCGAGCAAATTTCCATCGACCGCTTTGGCTCCGCGAACCAATCCCTCCGCCGCCTGCTAGCGCGGATGATTGAACAGGTCCGTCGTGGCGTCGTCGACTGCGATCTCGACCAGCGCAGGACCGCTCGACGCCAACGCTTCTGCCAAGATGCGGTCGACATCGCCGGCATCGGTGACGCGCCACCCCACGCAACCCATTCCCTTGGCGAGCGCAACGAAGTCGAGCCCGGGCAAGTCGATTCCGGGAGGGCGATGCGCCTGCATGAGCCGGCTGAAGGCGCGCATCGCGCCATAGCCTGAATTGTTCATGATCACGAAGGCGATCGGCAGTCCGCGCTGCGCCGCAGTCCAGATCGCCTGGATGCAGTACATCGCAGACCCGTCACCAATCAGGGCGACGATGCGGCGGCCGGGCCGCGCCAGTGCCACGCCGATGGAGGCGGGCAGGCTGTAACCGAGTCCACCGCTCGCCATCGTGTAAAAACTGTCCGCGCCGCGCATGGGCAGGAATTGCTGGATGGCCGCGCGATGCGACGGCGCCTCCTCCACCACGATCGCATCGCGCGGCATCAGCGCCGACAACCGGCTCAGCGCATAGGCCGGAGGAATTGGATTCTGCGCTGCAGGCGCGGCGGGCCGCGGCCGCGCCGCCGGCAATTCGCGCTCCGCGATGTCGGGCAGCGCCGCCCGAAGCGCAGCGAGCGCCTTGGGGAGCGTGCTGATGATGGTGTCGCCGACGGCCGCGGACGCCGCTTCGGTCGGATCGTCGGTGATCTGCCAGACCGGCGTTCCATCATCGAGCAGTTCGCATTGTCCCTCGACATGGAAGGTGAACACGGGCGCGCCGACCGCGACGATCAGATCGGCGCCGCGCAAGGCGCGGGCGAGCCCTCCCGGCGCGGCCGGAAGGAAGCCTGCGAATTGCGGATGCAATTCCGGAAAGCTCGAACGGCTGGACATTGGGCTCGCCCAAACGGCCGCCCTCGCCTGCTCGGCCACCGCGACCATCGCTTCGACACAGCCGCTGCGATCGATGTCGGGGCCGACAACGAAGGCAGGCCTTTTCGCGGCTCCAATCGCAGCACCGAGCCGGACGATCGCCGCTGGATCGGGCGCGAATTCTGTCGCGATGTGGCGGACCGGCGGCGCGACCGCGGGCCGTGCCCAATCATCCGACGGCACCGACACGAAGGTCGGGCCGCGCGGATGCTGCATGGCCGTGAGAAAGGCCTGCGCAATCGCCGCCGGGACATCCTCAGGCCGCGCGGGCTCCGCGCTCCATTTCACATAGGGCTTTGGAAACTGCTCGGCATCCTCGGCGAACAGATAGGGCCGCATCCTGAGCAGGCTGCGCGCCTGCTGCCCTGACGTCACGACCATCGGCGTCTTGTTGCGAAATGCGGTGAAGAGATTGCCGAGCGCGTGGCCGAGCCCGGCCGCCGAATGCAGATTGACGAAGGCCGGCCGTCCCGTGGCCTGCGCATAGCCATCAGCCATGCCGACCACGCAACCTTCCTGCAAGCCCAGCACGTAGTCGATGTCGTCGGGCCAATCGCCCAGAAAGGCAAGCTCGGTCGAGCCGGGATTGCCGAAGACACGATCGACGCCGAAGGAGCGAAGCACACCGAGGGTCGCTTCCCGAACCGTCAGGACTTTTGAGTTCATAGGCAGATTTCCTTGGGTGCTTCGCTTAGTGCGCAATCAGAACGGATAATGCTGAGGCTGCGTCTCGATGGTGATCCAGCGCAGGTCGGTGAACTCGGCGATGCCGGCCTGGCCGCCGAAGCGGCCGTAGCCCGATCCTTTCACGCCGCCGAACGGCATCTGCGCCTCGTCATGCACGGTCGGGCCATTGACATGGCAGATGCCGCTTTCGATGCGCTGCGCCACGGTCAGCGCACGTGCGACGTCGCGGCCGAACACCGCGGCCGAGAGGCCGTACTCAGTGTCCTTAGCGAGCCGGACTGCGTCGTCCACGCCGCGCGCGCGGATCACCGAGACGACGGGGCCAAAGCTCTCCTCGGTGTAGATGCGCATGCCGGGCACGACACGGTCGAGCACCGTCGCTGGGACGACCGTGCCGGCGCGCTCGCCGCCCGCGAGCTTGACGGCGCCCTTGCCGATGGCGTCGTCGATCAGCGCCATGACGTGCTTGGCCGGCGCTTCGTCGATCATCGAGCCGACGACAACCGGGCCGGAGCGCGGATCGCCGGCCGGAAGCGAACTCGCCTTCTTTGCGAGCTTCTCGACAAAGGACGCGGCCACCGCCTCGTCGACGATCACGCGCTCGGTCGACATGCAGACCTGGCCCTGGTTGATGAAGGCGCCGAACGCCACGGCAGCGACGGCGGCATCGAGGTCGGCATCGTCGAGCACGACCAAAGGGGCCTTGCCGCCAAGCTCGAGCAGCACTGGCTTGAGGTAGCGTCCGGCGAGTTCGGCGATGACGCGGCCGACGCGGGTCGAACCGGTGAAGTTGATCCGCCGCACGGCAGGATTGGCGATGAGACGTTCGACCATGGCTGGCGCATCGGCCGGCGCATTGGTCACGACGTTCACGACACCGGGCGGAAAACCTGCGTCCCTGAACACCTCGCCCACCAGCCGGTGCGTTCCCGGGCAGATCTCGGACGCCTTGAGGACGACCGTGTTGCCGCACGCCAGCGGCGTCGCCACGGCGCGGACGCCGAGAATGATCGGCGCATTCCACGGCGCGATGCCGAGGCACACGCCGGCCGGCTGGCGAACTGACATGGCGATGCATCCCGGCTTGTCGGACGGAATCACCTCGCCCGCGATCTGCGTGGTCAGCGATGCCGCTTCACGCAGCATGCCGCTCGCGAGCTTGACGTTGAAGGCCGACCAGACCTCCGTCGTGCCGATCTCGGCCATCATGATCTTGATGAAGGCATCGCGCTTGGCGTCGAGCGCATCGGCGACCTTCAGCAGCAGAGCCCGCCTGGCGTTGGGGCCGAGCGCCGACCATGCGGCTAGCGCGCTGGAGGCCGACGCCACCGCGGCATCGGCGTCAGACACCGTCGCGGCGGCGGCGCGGCTTGCGACCTCCTGCGACAGCGGATTGCGCCGCTCGAACACCTTGCCGGTCGAAGCGGCCTGATCCTGCCCGTTGATGAGAAGACTGACGTCCATGAGAACCTCCCTGATGTCTTGCTGATGTCTTGGCCAAGCTCAGCCGGGCAGCCGCGATTTGCTGGTTTCGTGCGCGAAGCCGAGCGCGATCATCGCCCCGAGTGCAAGCGCGACGTAGTATCCGGTGATCGCATAGGCGGAGCCCGTCTGCGCAAAAAGGCTGGTGGCGACGAGCGGTGCGATGCCGCCGCCCAGCACCGTTCCGAGCTGCTTGCCGATCGACACGCCGGTGAAGCGGATACGGGTCGGAAACAGCTCCGGGAAATAGCTACCTTCGGTGCTGAACATCAGCGGATGGATCACGCCCGCCGCAAGGATCACCGCGCCCGTCACGAGCAGCGTGTCACGGCTCGCGACCACACCGTAGAACGCGAACATCGAGGCGGCCGCGAGCACGACGCCGGCCAGGAATAGACGCTTGCGTCCGATCCGGTCGGACCAGGCGCCGATCAGCGGCATGGCAACGAGCCCGACGAGATTGGCAAGCAGCACGGCCTGCGTGATTACGTCCTTCTGGACGCCGAGCTGACGCGTCGCGAACGAGATGGTGAAGATAGCTGTCAGGTAGAAATAGGACGTCTGCGCCATCTCGGCGAAGAACACGATGAGGATCGGCCGCCAGTGCTCCCTCACCGCCTCGACCGCCGGCACGGCGTCCCTTTCCTCGGCCTCGCGGAACGTCGCGCTCTCCTCGATGCGCCAGCGCATGTAGACGCCGAGCGCGACCAGCACCGCGCTGATCAGGAACGGAACGCGCCAGCCCCATGACAGCAGGTCCGCTTCCGGCAGCCGCGAGATCGCCAGCGCCGCAAACGACGCGAGCACGACGCCGACGGGACCCGCGGCCTGGATCACCGCGGCCGAGAAGCCGCGCCGGTGGCCGGGTGCCGTCTCGATCGCCATGAGGATCGCCGCGGTGGACTCGCCGCCGAGCGCAAAGCCCTGGAGAAAGCGCAGCACGACGAGCGCGATGGTCGCGACCACGCCCGCATTGGCGTAGGTCGGCAACAGTCCGATCGACATGGTTGCAAGCCCCATCAGCAGCAGCGTGCATAAGAGGACTGATTTGCGCCCCAAGCGATCGCCGAAATGGCCGAACACAAGCCCGCCGAGCGGACGCGCCAAAAATCCGACGGCGAACGTCGCGAAGATTGCAATGCTCGCCGTGAGCTGATCGAACTTCGGAAAGAACAGCTGGTCGAACACCAGCGGTGCGATCAGGCCGTAGATGAAGAAGTCGTACCATTCGATCGCGGTGCCGATGGTGCCGGCGATCAGGATGCGCCGGCGGCTGCTTGCGGTCTGGTCGGCGCCGACGGCGTTGGTGGCGTGATCGTCGAAGTCCTCGAGTGCTCGTGTCGTCACGGGTTTCCTCCTCCGGTGTCATTGTCGTCTTATTGTTATTGCCGCTCGCCGCGACTTGGACGCGGCGGCAGAAATCGATCAGCTTGCCAAGCGCGCGCTGTCGCTCGCGCCATGCCCGAGCGCGCGGGCAAGGACGCGCCCGATGTTTCCGGCCTGCGATGCGGCACCGCGCCAGGCCACGATCTGGTCAGGACGTATCAGGGCGAGGTCGGCGTCATAGAGTTCGCGCAGGGGTGCCGGTAGCGTAACGAGCTTCACGTCAACCCCGTGAGCGCGGACCGCATCGGTGACCGCAGCCCGAGCCGATGCGACCTCACCGAACTGGAGCAGCGTCCACTCGAACCCGAACAGGTCGTACAAGGACACGCCGTCTTCCAGCCACGCATGCGGCGCGCGGCCGCCGGGACAGGCGCTCGGAATGTAGACGTTCGCAGCGTCGGGCGGCGGCTCGCTGCCATCGGAAATGATGATCGGCGAGCCGTCGTAACGTCCGCCGAACGTCACGCCGGGAATGTTGAATTCGGCACGGGCGTGCTGTTCGAGATAGATGCCCGCAATCCGTCGCACCTCGCGACCTTCGTCCGTGGCGTCCTCGATCTCCGGTGCGGGCGCGAACAGGCCAAGAGAGTCGGCGAAGCGCCGCGCATAATCGGTGTTGCGAAGCGCGACCGGACGCCGCTCGATCTCATAACTAGCAAGCAGCGTCATCGGGCTCACGCCCTTGACGACGCTTGCGAGCTTCCAGCCGAGATTGACTGCATCCTCGATCGCGGTGTTGTAGCCGAGCCCGCCGGTCGGCGTGAACAGGTGCGCTGCATCGCCGCCGATAAAGACCCTGCCCCGCTGCATTTCATCGGCGACCAGCGCATGACCCGCGGTCCAAGTCAGGAACGACAACACCTCGCAATCGATCGGTGCGCCGCAGGCGCGCTGGAACGCGGCCTTGGCCTCGTTGATCGTGATCGCACTTTCGTCTTCACCCGGCCGGAGCTGCGTGTGGAACGCAAATTCGTCACGTCCGTTCACGGAGGCCATGAAGGCGCGGCGGTCGCCGTTGAAGCAATTGTACATCCACGCCTTGGCATGCGGGATGCTCGCGTAAAACTCCGGCGCGCGGAGATAGACCGCCAGCATGCGGCCGCCCATGAAATCGCGCTGTGTCCCGGTCTCGCCGCCATAAACGATCCCGAGCGATTGCCGGACCATCGAGCGCGGCCCGTCGGCGCCGACGAGGAAGTCGGCCCGAACCTGAAAGCGGCTGCCATCATCGATGCACTCGATGTCGCCGACGATGCCGTCATCGGTTTCGATGCAGCCGATCAGCCTGTGGCCATAGTTCAGCTTTATGCCGGGAAGCCGTTCGGCATGGCGGCGCAGCACCGCCTCGACATATTTCTGCGAGACCCGATGCGGCAGCTCCGCGGCACTCCAGGAGCCCGACATGCCCTTGATGAGCTCACCTGCCCGCGACGATGACGGCAACGCGAACCGCGCCAGCTCGTAAGCAGTATAGCGCGTGAAATACGCAACGTCGGTCGGGTAGTCTGCGGGCAGTCCTTCGCGCCTGATCTCGTCGGCGAAACCCAGCCGGCGATAGTGCTCCATCGAGCGCGCCTGCGTTGCATTGGCCTGCGGATTGAATGCCGTGCCCGGCTTCTCATCGACCAGGATTGCGGACACGCCGCGCCGGCCGAGCTCGTTGGCCAGCATCAGCCCGCAGGGCCCCCCGCCCACGATGAGCACCGCGGCCGTCAGATGTGTTTCCAAGACGCTTCTCCCTACCAGCAATATCTTGCATGGTAAGGTTGCCTGACGATATCGTCAAGTAGCCTGACTAATCAGCATCGAGCGTGTCGAACTCCGCGCCATACACCGCGAGCCCCTTCAGGATCGCGTCCATCGTGGTCTTGCCGAGCTCGGCGCGCATCTCCTGCTCGGCGATGTCGACGGCATCGCGGAATGCATCCAGCCATTTGCGCCCGGCCGGAGTGAACATGACGATGCGCGCACGCCGGTCGGTCGGATCGGCGATGCGATCGACGAGGCCGAGCTCGGCGCACTGATCGACCAGCTCGCCCATCGCCTGCTTGCTCATGGATGCACGGCGGGCAAGCTCGGTGAGCCTCGTCCCCTCCACGTCGAGATTGCGCGTGAGGCCGACATGCGCAATGCGTGTTTCGTTGTGCCCCCGCTCGCTCATCAGTTCGAGCACGCGGCCCTCGAAACGCCGCACCGCGTTGTTGAGCAGGCGACCTATGTTGGCATGCCGCCACGCGGTGCCGGATGTCCTGGCTTTCACGAGTTCTGCTTCCGAATCGAGCGATCGAGGTCGTGCAAGGCTAACACAACAGGCGGCCCGCGCGCTCGTACGGCCGATCAGCGCGTGTACGCGCTATGCATACCGGCGGCGTGGGTCAAGACGCCGCCCGTCGTTTCGTGTGTCGCGCGCACCCGGCAGGGACAGTGTTCTACTGAGAACGATCCGACGTCCAGCCCTTGTACTCGGCGACGTTGTCCCGGGTCACGAGCTTCGAAGGCAACAGCTCGACGGTCGAGGCCGGCTTCTGGCCATTGAGAATGCCGACACCGA
>Ga0209389_1000939_pt1 | contig 19109 bp, 10 predicted proteins | sample CowpearedBW_FD_187526 | JGI IMG/M metagenome (GOLD analysis project Ga0209389, IMG submission 187526) | Root nodule microbial communities of legume samples collected from California, USA - Cow pea red BW (SPAdes) (version 2) | ecosystem: Host-associated > Plants > Roots > Nodule | place: USA...
ATTACAAACATCATTATATAATAAATTTATTAATATTTATGTAAGTGATATCACACCCTCTGTAAATCTTATATCAAAATCCCGAAAAGTATTGAATAAAATTTATATTGAGTTTTAATATAAATAAAAATGATTGGTAATATCATCCATTAAATATTATTTTTATATGTAAATGATAATTGTGTCATCAAATAATACATTTTATTTGTATATTTTTTTCTCCGACATTGTTAACTTATTTCGATAAAAAAAAATCCATATACATATTTTATTCATTTAAAAATAATCACTATTTTCTCTTTTAAATTCTAAATACTCATTATATATAATTTTATAGAAATATAACACCTTTAAAATTGAATTAAAAATTACATATTAGTAAGCTAAATTATTTAATAATCAAAGTTGGTGAAGTGATTGTTTTTTTTAAAGAATTCCATAGTTAGACGGTGACTTTTAGCCGAAAAGTAAACAAACCATAGCCTCAAGAGTTGGATTCCATATTTCAAATTCAAAGGACAAAATTTGAAGTCCAAGTTGCAGATTCCATAGCCCACCATTGCTGAATTGGATTCCATGGATTCCATTTTCTCATGCAGAAAAGAAAAGAAAAAGAAAATATCATCACCAACACTTGACAACAATAGTAACATGTGATGTTTTTCCATGAGAATCCAACATGTTTGGAAGATCTTCACCAGTGTCAGAGCATTCAGAATATGTTAATTTAACAGTCGAAATCTACTCGATGTTTATTTAATTTTCACAGAAATGGAACTAAATAAATAAATGGCCCATGTCTTATTTTTTTTATAGTAATCTATGATTTGGTTATTAGAATTATTATTAGTGAAATAAAGTAATGATGAGTAGTTTGTAAAATATGCATGAAAAAGCTGTACATGTCTGAAGAGACAATATAAAAAATATTGAAAACATAAAAAATGATATCTTATTTTGAAAGACAAGAAGGTCCAAAGCACATGCATTTCCAGATCCTACTTTTTTGGCATCAAATTAAAAGTGACAATTGATTATGGTTGTATATCTGGAACTTCGTGTATTATATATGAGATGAATCTTTTAATATTTTTCCTTGTTTTTATTTATTTTTTCTAACAAGGCTAGGCTACAGATTTTGTCTTTAAAAAGAAACATCACGTGTCAGACTTCATTTATAGATTTTTATTTTACATTTTATTATCTTTAAATTGTAATTTTACATTATCACAAATATTTTTATCGAAATTTCATCAAAATTAAACAATAATAAAACTGAAATATTATTACATAAATTTTAATATGTTCTAAAAGAATTTACATTATAGCAGTTTTTAAACATGATTGAATAAAACAGTAAATATTTTTATAAAGGTTTATATTTATGATGTATGTAACTAATGGTGTTTTTTTTAAAAGAAAATCAATTAACATCAACTAAATATTGTTAATTCTAGAGAGTTTAGGAATGTTGAACAACAAATTGGAAGAGAAAATGAAAAGAAAATAAGAGACGAGTATTGATCATATAATATAAATGATAGAGAGAAAAGAAATAAAATATACTCTCTTAAAGGGGTGTCCGATGAGTGTTGGAGAATTGTTCCTGCCATTTGTTCTGCAGAATGAATTATTATTTTAGAAGGAGAGATTAAGTGAATACAAATAAAATACTTATTTATTTTTTATATCTTTTAAAATAATAATTATAATAAAAATAAAACAATAGTTATATAACAATATTGTTAATTTAATCATTAAAAGAAATAAAATATATATTTTTCATTAGTTTTACTGCAAAAAAATGATTCACAGAAAATATTTTCTAATTAATATAAATGCAAGTATTTATATATATAATTTTTTAGGATAATTTTACATAAGAAAATCTTCATGTATTACTTAGAAAGGAATTCTTACCATAGAAAACCGAAAGGAATTTCTTGTAATAAACTTTTTACATTAAAAATCATATATATTTTCTATAAAAAGAAGTTGATAGAAAAATCTGCAAGTTATAAGTATTTTTCAACTGTTTGCTATAGTAAAATATGCAACTATTGATATAAATTTCTTACAAATAAATTTTTATAAAAAACTTTGAAGGTATTTAGTGAAAAAAACATATGAGAACCAAAAGACCAATTAAATCAATGTTTTATATGTTATAATTAAATTAAGGGTTTACAAAATTAAATAATTAAAATTGATAATTCAACATTCTCATCTAAAAAAAGTAAACAATAAATAAAAAATATTCAACAAAAGAAGAAATAATCAAATGTGTAATCCATAAACTATTTCATTTAATAAAATTAACAATACACAATTTGAACATAACCGAGCAAAGGAAAAAATGTGTAGATCTTAGTGAACTTTGTGGATATAGAAGAAGCCACAAAATTGAAAGAAAGGGGAAAAAAGTGTAGTAAAAGACTTTTTATAAATACCTTCAACCCTACACCCTACATCCTAAACCCTAAATCCTAAACCCTAAATCCTAATTCAATGACTTTTACTAAAAGTCATTGAATTATGAAAATGCGTATATCATTTGTCAAGTGAAATATTCATTAAATGATAAGTGCACTCAATCCCACTTTTAGTGTCAAATTACCTATATTATACTTCTCGTTAATCATCTATTGAAATGCATTGAATAGATAATCTAAACACAATATACAGTGCATCATTTGATCGCATATGGTCTACCAAGTTGTCACACAATCATAGAAAATGTTATATATATATATTTACAATATTCCCCATGAAGAAATGGGTTTTTCAAAACAAATTTATAATTATTTTGTGTAAAGGAGAACAAAATTAAAAAAAAAAATACATATATACAAACTCCCTAAGACTAAGATATGTCCACTCTTTATTGATGTGCTTCATCACTTGCACTATCACCTACTCACGTGCCACACATACGATCATAGTAGAAATCACACAAACATAATAAACAAGGTAAGTTATGGAAGCATCCCTCCTCACTAATGGATGGTAGTAGAAGATGATAAGAGTGCAAAGAAAAACTTTAAACTTTCCCAAATTTTTCAATGGAAACTTGGGGGCAATCACTTACCCAAGGAAGGTTCCTTGGTGGAGAGCCTAGGAGAAATACCCCTTATTTTATACTTGACCTTTTCAAGAACAAGAAGAATAAAATATGCATCATCAATTCTTATTTATCCAAAAAGTAGTGTACAAGGGGGAACCTCTTATTTATAGAGTGGAAAGGTATGAAGAGTTAGCTAGGTATGAATTTAATGAGTTTTTGATTGAAATGCAACACTTTTTGCAAATAGAAGAGTTGTGTAGCTGAGCTCTAAAATTGATTCTAAACACTGAGAGGGTATTAAGAAAAATTCATTTTTTTGCACAATTGAGCAACAAAGCAAAGATTGAGCCATGGAAGAAATCCTTGGTGAAGGAAATCTAAAAAGATTGAATCTAGAGAGATTAAGCACCAAGAGGAAGAGTCGAGCCTAGAGGAAAGCTTTATAGAGAGGAAACCTCAAGGCTAAACACCAGAGCAAAAGCTTGAGTCTCAAGAAAATCCTACACAGGAGGAAACCTCTGCCATTGATCATTATAGACTATAGTTGAGTGTTAATCGTTATTTTCTATGAAAACATAATGCTACTCCGGTTTAGGTAGCTCTTCTCTTAGAACTTTTCTTAGAATACTCTTTCTATATTCATTGTAACATTTTAAGAGAGTTATGAAATATAAGGGTGGCAAAACAGCCAACTCGATCCATTTTGGCTTGACCCACCCTTGGCCTACCGAAAACATGTCGGGTCGGGCTAGCCTGCCATTGATAAACGGGTTAGAAATTTCAACCCTCTTCACCACAAGGCAGGGTCACCCCCCAATTGTTTTTATTTTATATTTTAATTATATTTTATTATTTTTAAATTTATTCTATATATATATACACACACACACACACACACTTGTAAATAAATATTAAAAACATATTTAATCATATAAATATTTCCTAAGCTTTTAATTGATTAATTAATATTTTTAATTAGATAAATTAAAATATTTATTACATTCCATGCTAAATTACTTTATTATAACTAATAATTAGAACTTAATTTGTAAGTGTTAATGATTTAAATTATAATAGTATTACATTTTTACAAAAAATTAGTACATAAAATTTAATATTTTATTTGTTTATTTAAAATTTTAATTTTAAAAATAAAATAAAAATAAAACGGGCTAGTGGGTCGGGAAGGGTTGATCCGTCCTTGCCCTCCAATTTAGAGGGTTGGGACAAAATAGGTTGATGAGATGATAATTCCAACTCGACCTGTCCCATTTTGGCAAGCTGGCCTGCTGACCACTACTAATTTTGCAACCCCTAATTAGAAAGGGACAACAACTCATTATGGGTGTAGTTAGAATTATCAACAAGAGTGTCTAAACTCCCTTGTATTGTGGTTTGATGTAATCTACTCTAATTCTCTATACTACTATTATTTTATAAATACCATTATTGTTATTCACATATTAATAAGTTGGTTTATGCTTTAATGTTTGGATGAACTAATCACTCATCTTACATAACTGATTTAGGTTTAGTTGTGAAACTAATCTTGAAGCCAAGGTCATGAGTTTGAATACTATGAATATATTTAAATGTTTTAGTTGAGTTAAAAGTCTTGCACTTAAAGTATGGATTCATTCATTAATGATGGAGGAATCAACAATGTGATTGAAATGCCTAGGTTCTAAACTCAAGGGATTAATTTAGAATGAGCTAAGAACTTTCAATGACATTGAATACCTACATTGGTATATACTGAATCAGTAAATGTACAATTGAAGAAGATAGGTGAAAGCCAATATGAATATGCATTCATATTGGTTCATTTTCAATGTTGTCTTAGCTTTATTTAAAGGGTTAAATATGTTTTTGGTCCCTTAACTTTCAGTGAAAATTGGAATTAGTCCTTTTTCGAAACTTTTGCCCAATTTAGTCTTCATCTTTAAAAATGTGAGAATTTAGTCCTTTTAACCAAATTTTGTTAAGTTTATTTGATATTTCAAACATGTTTCATGATAGCATTTGAGTTGTTTATATTGTGTGACACATTTATGCTTCAGTGTTAGTTGAAATGCTATCATGAAACACATTTGAAATGTTAAATAACTTACCAAAATATTGTTAAAAGGATTAAATTCACGTCTTTCTAAAGTTGGTGGACTAAATTGGTCCAAAGTTTTAGAGATGGACTAATTTTAATTTTCGCTGAAAGTTAAGAGACCAAAAACATATTTAAACCTTATTTAAGTCATTTGCAACAAACATCATCAACACTATTTTATAGCACACTTCATAGCAAGTAAATACAAATTAAAGTTACTTGAAATTTTAGACAAGTTCTTATGGATATGACATTTGTTTGGTTCTACAATTGACTCAGTACACTAGCAGGAGGTAAAGAAAGAAGTCAATACATACATATCACCAAATAGCCATACGGTTCATCATGCATGCATACTAATCACCAACATACATTTCTACATGATAACATGATCTATGTCCGAAAGGTTACGGGTATTGAATTTAACTTAAAGATTCTTCACCTGTCACATGACTATTTTTGTACATTTATGGGCTATCTCTTAGGAGTAAGTCCTCTCATATGATAGGTAAGCTCCCCATCTATGATTAAAAGACATGGTCCTTATTTCATATATATACCTCCTTTCCACATCCATAGGAACTTCCTTCAACTCTCACCTTTTAATTACCTTTCTATACGTGAGTCCAATAACCAATAAAATCAGGATAATCTCCTTGAATCCCTATTATTCTTTCTAACACAATACTTTTAATAGCTATACTAAACTTTCCTTCGATAATTGATATATACTTTCAATGGTGTTGTATTTTTTCCTAAATAGATTTCAGACGGTTCAATTGTAACATTATTACAAATGTTAAGGAATTTCTAAAGTAAAACAAAGGAAAGAATGCAAGATACTACAAGAACATAAAAGATTATCAACTATTAAAATGTGACACTCCAATAAAAAAGTGACAAACAAAAGCTAGGCAAATAAATCTTCACCTGTAAATTTTACCAAAAGGTAACTTCATTATTATTGATAATTATTGATGCCATGCCATCTATTGGTAATTACTAATGGTTCATCACTAAAGTTTGAGAAGGTGAGTCATTTGTGAATCCTAAATCATGAAAATACCATTAATAATTACCCAATATTCTACCATAAATTAATATTGGAGGATAAAATTCTAGAAGTTAGTAATGATATGATTTTCAATAAATTACCATTAAATTTATTCTTTCAATAATATGATTTTATTTTAGGATAGTTATATACTTGGTAGTCCCAAATTTCTGCATTTGAATTATAATATGCATATCAATAAAAAAATCAACTGTAAAATACCAAAATCCTTTAATATAAGTTATTGTTCTTACAAGGCCGAGATAGTACCTTGTTGAGATCTTAGAACTTCCCAATGGGTTCTTATGCCTTCAGTCTTGGTCGCTTACAAAGTATATGTCTCCTTTGTCACAAATGGGGGGTACCTACAAAAAGGGGCTCCAACGCTTAAGTCAACACAAAGGTATCTCTGGGTTAAATATTCAAGATTAGTGATTAATGAATTGCGTACCTCTAATTGAAGGGGTCCACCTATATTTATACTAATTATTTTAATTGTTAAACTTACCTTAATTACTTTTGCTTGTTCTCGGCCTTAGGGTTTTCAATTGGAGTTATTTGAGCCTGTCACTGTAGGCCCAATTTCTACTAAGAAGCTTTATTGGAGTTTTACTTAAATTTGCCTAAGTTTTACTTAAAAGAGGTCGTTTACATGCTAGTTTGCCACCATGTTGCCTTTTTGTTGTTTTTACTTCTGTCTTATAGTCGTTAGATTTGTATCAACTAGTTGTTTGAAGTGTATTTGGAGTGACTCATGTGTAATCAACCTTTTGGTATTAAGCTTGTGATTGACTCTTCTAAAGTGAATTTTCGGCCCTTGGCTCAATTTGCAGTCATCAATTGGCTAATTCTGTTTGTTATGGTTGGTGTGTGTGCTTGGTTAGGGAGTATTCAACCCCATCAAGCCTCTATGGTATGAGATGTATTCGGCCTTATCTAGCCTTTACAATAGAAGTAATGTCCGACCTTATCTAACATTTATGGTACGAAGAGTATCCAACTTTATCTGGCCTATACGGTACAATTATCATTATTCTCAAATATCTGGTTATCATAATTCTCAAATATCAAGTGATGAGCAAAAAGACTACGATCATTCTTCAAAATATGTTTGGAGCATTGTAAATATGAGTTTATGTGATTATAAAAAGGATTATATTTATATTGCAAAAGAAATAATTGTGAAAAACATCATATATGAAAATCAAATAAAAAAGTTATTCAAATCCATATAAAAGGAATTCTCTTGCTCCAAGACAAGTTCTATTATTATTATAATTAGCTCATAAATATTACAAAGTTCTCGACATATTAATATAATACATTGACAGACATATTTTGCAGAGAAGCATTAAGTCATGATATGTAGAACTTACAAGGTACTTTAATCCCATATATAGTCACTCTTCATGTAATATAAAACAACACATACACTACTGTCTCATTAACAACCAATTTTTGTGACCAAAAGTTATTAGTTACTATAGAGACCAATTTAGATACCAATTTATAAAATAAAAAATTATTAGTTACAAATAATCACTATTATAAATAAAAAATTATAATTGGTCTCTAAATTGGTTTCTAAATTTAGCTACCAAAGTTTTAGCTACCAAAGGAAATTGGTCACTAAACATTGGCTACCAAGATTTTTTCTACCAAAGGAATTGATTTCTAAATTAGTCTCTGATTAATTGGTGACCAATTTAGTGACCAATTATAATTTTTTATTCATAATAGTGACTATTTTAGCAACCGATAATTTTTTATTTTGTAAATTGGTATCTAAATTAGTCATTATAGTAACCAACAAGTTTTAGCCATTAAAATTGATTGTTAATAAGATATTTTATTGTAGTGATAGTTAATGTTTAATTATTTAAACTATATCTAGAAAGCTAGCCATTGAATTATGGCTATTACTAATAAGGATTCATGACTCGTCATTAAGATTTAAAGTAGCTAATAATTTATTAAAAAAATATTTTTCAAAAAAATTAAAACCTTGAAAGGTTTATTGTTTCTTCTAAATTCTATCCCTCGAACATAATTAAGTTAAACATTAAATCTTCTATAGATAACAATAGTATATTATATATAAAAAAACCTTCAACCAAAGGACGAACAATGCGAAAAGTATATCTAAAGAAAAATGAGAAACTGGTTTCAATAGCACAATTTAAAACTTTTATTTTAGAAAAATTTAAGGTAATATCATTGACCATAAATTGTGAAACTTTGTTGCTATAGCAATTTAGAATTTGACAGCAAGGGAACTCTACTACCATGTGTTGTACAATTGTTTTATGAAGAAGGCTAGATGGGTCAAGGCATAATCGAATATTGATACTTGAATTGTTATACTCTTAAGTAGAAAGAGTTGTGTCCTAACTCTACTTTCAATATAGTCTTCATGAATGTCACTAGATCATGCCTCATTTTGAAGAATGAATTTAGTTTCATGTACAAACAAACACAATGGGGATTTGAGTTAGGGATTTGGGGTTTTCTCATTGCATGATTTGGAGATTTCAGGTTTATTAAGGCTCCTACAATATAAATCAAGAAGAATTAAAATATTTTTCTTAGATCTTACAACTATCAGCTGTAACTTTTAGTCTAGTGGTAAATACACGATCCAACAATTTCTATAAGAGTCAAGGTCACTAGTTTGATTCTCAGTAGACAATTATTTAGGGGGAGATTGTTACGAGTTATACTGTTATCCCGTGGTGTAGGTCAAGTGGGCCGAGTACAATATTGAAGAGTTTGATTCTTAGTGGGACAATTGTTGAGAGTGAGATTATTACAAATGGCATTAATTATCTCGTGGAAGAAGTTAGGTGATCCAAGTGATAATTGATTTGTGGTGCTTGGACGACTACACTCTTAAGTAGAAAGAGTTACGTATTGACTTTACTTTCAATATACTATTCATGAAATCCACTAGATCATGCCTCATTTTGAAAATGAATTTATTTTCATTTATAATCAAACACAATGGGGATTTGAGTTAGGGATCTGGGTTTTCTTATTGCATGAACTAAAGATTTCAGGTTTACTAAGACTCCTATAATACAAATAAAGAAACAATAGCATAAAAAAAAATACACAAATAAAAAATACATCTTAAACATCCAAAAAGAAATAGTAGATGAAATACCAATAAGTATAGAGCATCATGTAGTTTTAAGAGCTGAATTAAGACTCAAGCAAGCTTTCCAAAATGTTCTTGAGCTTGGTGATACCCTTTTGCATGAATCCCATAGTTGCTCCAGGTTCGTAGTCTTCTACTCACTCATTAACATTGAATAGTTGCATACAATAATTGAAATTTATAGTATCAAGGAGGACGAGAGAAATCAATAGTCTTATCGAGAATGCAATGAACTTTAAATATGGAAAGAAAAATTGATGGAAATTAGGGTCAAAGATTGAGAGAGAGGGTTGAATGGAGCGAAAGTGAAATCGGAGAGGGAATCATGTAAGACCCGGGAAAATTAATTAATTAAATAATTAATTAATTAATAAATGCGGGTAGTGGGAGTCTTTGTGACATTTAATTCTGACATGTATGATGTGGAAAAGTGCTAGCTCAAGTGGTTGAGAGCATTTAAGCATGTTGAGAGAACTTGAGTTTGAGTCCTATGTATGCCAATTGTGTGTTATTTAAATTATTATTTTTAATAATATGTGGATCATGTTAAGTGATAATATAATCATAGAATTTTATGAATTATCATGAAACATGAATTGGTTAAATGGTTGTGTATTGAGTTGGCATTGGCATGGTCATAGTTTTAATCTTGGTGGCTCTAAACTAAACTTTCTTTTTGCTAAAATTAGTTTTGACATGAATGTGAAAGGGCATAGGAACCCTAGCTGGCCAAGGAGCAGCCAAGAAAGGCTGAAAAATAGTCCATTATGACTCATTGAATGGCAATTACCATCCACATTAAACTCATTTTCGTTTTAGAACATTAACCTATCATTAAGGCACCATTAAAAGGCAAATTTTAGGTGAGAAAAAAGGTTTTCTCTGTTGCCATTATTGCATAGGAAGAAGAGCACGAATTCAGAGAGTGTGTAGTGAGAATTGAGTGTAATTGGGAGTTGAATTGAGGGGAAGTGCTAGGCGGCCTAATGATCAAAGAGGATATCTCAAAGTCTCCATTTTAAACAAAGGAATTCAGGTTAGGGGAGCTGAACTGTATCTTTTGTTTTCGTATTGATAATTGCATGAAATGTATGATAAATTGAATGCATAGACTATGCCAGTTGGTGTAGTTTCGCATTTTTTGGAATTTTCCAGAAATTGCCTGGTGGGTGATGAACCACCGTCAGATGACTCATCTTTTTTTGGGTAGTTGTAGGTTCTAGAGATGGAACTGTCTGGTGGCACAGACTATCCGCCAGGCGACGCATGGTAGTGTACCCAATTTTCTCGGTTTTTATGAGGCGCTTGGCGGTGATGAACACCCGCCAGGCGACGCGAGCCAATTTTGGCTCAATTTGTATGTTTTTTGTGTTCTGGAAGGAGTCTGATTGGGGAGAAATCATGTTCTCATTGTTGTGAATGATTAGACATCATATATCCTTCAAAATTTGTGGAATTGGGGATTAATTGAGATGAAAATTGTATGAACATTACTTTAGGGTTCATGGATTTGGGATTTTTATGGTGGCACTACTTTAAGTGGAAAATGTGAATGAATTTCGTATATGGAAAAGTTTAGGGGTGAACCGTAATCCTAAAAGCTGGAGCGTAGCCTATGGAGTCATAATTGATTGAAATCAGGGTTGTTGTGTGTGGGATAATGTTCGCAGGTGCGGGGAGAATTGTGGGGGTTCCTTTATGGCAGCCGCTAGGTGCCACACCAGAGTGGTGGGTTTGTGAGTTTTGGTGCGCAGTGGTGGTTGGGGAATTAATTTGGGGTCATGTGCAATATAATTTTAAGGGCTGGGAAATAGTATAAGGATTGGCCTAAACTGAAAATTGGTGGTAATTGTTAATAAGGTTTAATGGGAAGTATTGGAATTGGCATGACTCAAAGTAGTGAGGAATTGTAATTATGGAGGATTAGTTAGATGATACAGGGAAATTATTGTAATGGACTGGTCAAATAAGAAGTAGGAGTTCATGAATATATATGTGAGGGAGCTTAGATGGATAAACCTAGGCTTGTTAAGTTATAGATTAAGACAAGGTATTAAGACAAATGGGACCATGAAATGAATAATATGGTATTAGTAGTGTTCCTAATTGATTGTGATGAGGTGTTCATATCAGTTGTATGAGGCATAGCCTTAACTTATGGTTAAGGATGGTTAAGGATTCTAATAATAATATGATTGAAGTGAGAACTTTTGAAGTGGTAATTATGATGGAAGTAGGGCATTATGGGCACTGTATTATGCTATGACATGAAAATTGGATTGATTAAGTAACTCTATGTGTGTGAGGATGCAAGTGACTACGCTTGAACCTGAACCTGAACCAGTACTACGTTAGTACTGATGTGGCGCTTGATGGCAGCGTGGGAACCGCCAAGCGACAGTTGTGAAAGTAGAGGGTAATAAGAATGTGTGGCGCCTGACAGTGAAGGTAGTCCCGCCATGCGATACTTGTAGAGGGAGGCTGTGTAGTGGCGCTTGGCGGCACGCATCCCTTGCCAGGCGATTTGGTAGCGCGTTGCGCCTGGCGCTTCGTAGGATGAGCCAAGCGATTTTATGCAGCATAGGTGCTTTGCTTGCTTGGGATTTGCATGGTCTACAAGGCTTCTGTGTTATCTCGAAGGTCGACTTGCTGGTGTTCCTTGAATTGTGGCTCAGAACGTATCTCTTGAGTTGTGGCTCAGGATAAGGGTTAAGCACGTGACATTCTCGGAATGACATCTCTTGAATTGTGGCTCGGGATGGCGATGAACACGAGGAACTCTTGAGTTATGGCTCGGGTTGGCGAGTGTTGCTGGTGTGAGTGTGCATGTTGTGGCGTGTACGAATGGTCCAAGATAGATTGCCCTCCTCAGTATTAAGCTGACGAGTTTGGTAGTCTTGGGACGTTACGAATGTTATTCGTATTGGGAATTCCACCTGGCGTTACAATGTGTGATCCGTAGCATGGTTTCCCGCATGTGCTGTACCAATTGTGGCTGGTAGGTGTGGTAACAAGACATCTTGAGGTATTCAGCAGAAGACGTAGAACACGGTGAACATGGTGGTGACCATGTTGTATGGCATCAAAGGATGGAATTCCTTTGGTGTGATTGTGATATATATATATGTGTGTGTGTGTGTGTGTATGATTGTTTTATTCTGTTAGCTCACCCTATCTGCTTGTGTTTGGCGATGATCGTGTACGCGGTACACGGGAGCAGATGATGTTGTAGATGGATCTGGTGAGACATAGAGTCGGAGTGGGGCTAGCTTAGGAATTTATCAGAGTTTTATTATGCTTTTGAATTAGTTGTAAACTTTTAAATTATCAGACAAAAGTTTTGTAATCGAGTTTATAATTATGGATTTTGGAATAAATTCTGAATATTAAATGTTTTAAATTTCCCGCGTTTTTGGGAAATGATATTTCAATAAATGAAGTTATTAATTATTTCTTTATTTTATTTATTTAAATCAGTAATATCCGATCAGGATGTTACAAAAAATATAAATGGTTAGTAAAGTAATTAGGAAGGGTTGAAACAAAGTAGGAAGAAGAATCGAGATCATGCTTTGTCGTAGCTCTTCTTATGTAGAGGTAGATATTTGATGAAAATAGGAAGAGTGAAAGGTTTTGAGGCTCCAATTGTTGTCATAACTCCTTCGAATAATAATGGGTTGGTATAAACCTAAGTGACATTATGGAGGTAGAGACAACATGACTGAAGAAACAAAGCATGGTAATTGTACGAGCAACACCAAGCACAAATGGAGGCGATAATAGACACAATAACGATGACAACAAATGCGACAATGAGTTGGACATTTGCATGAGTTGTGATTCGACACAACACATGAGCTGAGACAACACAAACAATGATTTAATAAGACAACAAACGTTAGAAGTTCCACGAATGGGAGAGAAAAGATTACGAAACACAAAGAGAAAAATGATGAATGCACAAAATTTCACTATTTTAGGAAAGGAATAAAGGAAATAACAATGTTGTGAAAATTATCATACTTCAATTTCTATTTTTCTTTTACTTTTAAAGATGGTTATTTAAGTTGTAGCATTTGTTTGGAAAAATACAAGCAACTATTATTCTTTATCAAAATTTATGGTTTAACCATAGTTTCAAGATTGAAAAGTTACATTTATTTTCAAAATTCTTTTTTGTATTTTTTTCGAGAAAGTGATTCAAAAATTATTGTTAAAATTGATTATGAAAAGCAAATCTTGCTTATTGATTGCAAAAATAAAATATTAATATTCATTTTTTTAAATAATTCATTCATTAATATATTATGAATAAAGCAATGTACATAAATACATTTATTAATTATGTACTTAATAAACTAATAGTTATTAATGAGTAATTAAAAAAATTATTATTTTTCATTAAATAACTAATAAATTATTAAGGGATTAAGTATGTTTTAGTCCCCAAACTTTGACGTGAAATTGGAATTCGGTCTTATCCAAAATTTTGATACATTTTAATTTCAAATTTTAAAAATAAATAGATATAGTCATTTTAATCCAATTACGTTAGATTTATTTTGATGTATGGAACACATTTCATGCTAGCATTTGAGTTGTTCACACCGTATGACTCGTTCATGCTTCAATAACTATTGACTAATGTGTTTTACATGTAAATTTTTTAACATAATTGAGTTAAAAGGACTATATACATTTCTTTTTAAAGTTTAAGAATCAGAATGTATCAACTTTTCAAGCATGTACAAATCCAATTTCACGTTCAGGAACTAAAAGCATACTTAACTTATTATTAAGTGAATAATTTATATACTAATATTTTTCAATTAAATAATTGCTATATTAATGTTTATTTAATGAAATAATTTATATACATGTATTTATTAATTAAATAGTTACTACATTACTATCTATTCACTAAATAATTAATATTATTATTATTATTATTCAATAATCTATATATTAATAGCTTTTTAATTAAATAATCATTAGCATTAATAGTTATTAATTTAATAAATAAATATATTAAAATACATTAATATGAATATATTTTTAATTACATAATTTATCAATAGACTAGTAGATATTATGAGCGAATCTTAATATTTCTTTAACTATCAACTTTTGTATAAAACTTTATCTACGAAAACTTTGTCCAATCATAAATAAACATTACTCGACTCATATATCCAACTTTTTCTTTCATGACACTAAATGTGAAATTTATAGGCAATCTTTCTTTTTTATCGAGCTCATATTATTAGTGAAAATTTATATATATGATAGTCATGATACAACTTGTTCTTACCAAATTTGGCAAAGATATCCCAAATGGTGGAATGACCTAATTATTGACATGTAACTAAGCTTTAAATCACCATGAAGAGGATGTTCACTTACAAAGACTCTCTTATGCTTAAGTAAATAAGATAATAAGTTGATATATGAGAGTAAAGTAATTATTAGATTATTATACTTCTTGTGGTGGCATAAATTTATAGGCTTCATAGACCATGAGTAAACAAATATATCAAACACATTCTGTTACTTAAGATAATCAAGTATTATATCTTGAAGATATTACAATAATTATTATATTATAATATCTTGGAGATATTAGATAATAAATTATTCACTAGTGCATTTTGGACTTTCTAACTCAAGCTTTATGCCTCGGTTATAGCGAAAACGAGGCATATAAACACGTAGTGGCAATTTTGTAATTTATGCAATGTTTTATGCCTCAGTTATTAGTTGACCCGAGGCAGTAAAGTCAGTTTATGCCTCGGTTGTTACTGACCTGAGGCAGTAAAGCTAGTTTATGCCTCGGTTGCTACTGACCCGAGGCAGTAAAGTTGCAACAATTTTTTTTTTCTTTTTTTTTCGGACTCTATGGTTTCAGGTGTTAGGACCCGAGGCAGAAGATGGTGATATGACTCGATTTTCAATTGAACCGAGGCAGAAGGTGGGATAAAAATCTTCAAAACCAGAAATAGTCCATCTCCGTCCTCTAGTGCGCAAAAACCCTAACCCTCCTATTTCCTTCTTCGATCCTCTGCGTAAGTTTCCTCAAGGAGTTAGAGATGTGTAGCAATGGAGTGGCTAAAGTGTTGCATTCTAAATGGGTTTGTGACGTTGTTGTGTTCGTGACTTTGGTTGCAGTGGTTATGAATATCTGATGGAGGCGTTGTTATGCAGTGAATCTCGCGATTAGGGTTCGTGATGGCTTGGTTCAAATGTTACAGCGTTGAGTTTTCTGGCGTGGTGGACGTGTGTTGGCTAGGTTCATTGTGGTTCGTCTGCGTGGAAGAATCCATGGCGCGTCCTAGATCGCTGGGTTCATTTCGTCTTGCTGCAATGAGATTTTGGGGAAGAACTGGTTCGTTTCGTGAGTGCAGGAACGTGAACGAAGCTACGTCAATGGTGGTTCGAAGGTACTGCGTCATTCTCGATCTGCCCGTGGTCATGCTTCTCGATTTGCTTCGTCAGCATTGTTCCGACATCATTCGTGTGGTGAAGATGGTGTGGAAGACTGGAGTGGAAGGTCGGAGAAGATGAGAGAAATATCATTTCTACAACTCTTTTTTTTTTTTAATTTTTAACGCATATTACGCCTCGGTTGCCATCAGAATCGAGGCAGTAATGATGGAATATGCCTCGGTTGAGAACCGAGGCAGAAATATTACTCTTTTTGTCTCGGCTGTATATGCCTCAGGTTTTAAACCGAGGCCAAATGACCAAAATAACCGCGACAGAAAGTCTTTCCTGCACTGGTGATTGTTATAATATTTTAGAGATATAAGAGAATATGATAATAAGTTATTTTATCATAAGATATTAACTGTAAATATCTTGGAGATATTTCTTAATAACTTTAGGATATAACACAATCTGATTATAGGATATTATACCATAAGATATTAACTGTAAGTATCTTGGAGATATTTCATAATATCTTAGGGGTATGTACATAAGCCGTCTAACTCAGAAGCCAAAAATAAGTTGCAGGTGGACTATTGTGATGGATGAATGAGTTTTATCATTCTCGTTTAATTGTATTTTGTGAATGTCGAGTGCACCTAAGCTTAGAAACATGTCTCATTAAAACCTTGCTCGACAAAAAACGAAATTTTAGGCAAAAAAATTACGAACTAACGAAAAAGAGTACATAATTCCACACTCATAAGGTACTTCAATGTTTCCAAGTAAGTCAAATGATTGGACACTTCATAAGATATTTGGAGTTTTTCTAAGTAAGTCCATGGTTGAAAAATCGCAAGGTAGTTGGAGTGTTTCCCAAGTAGCTCCCTGGTTGGACACTCACAAGTAGTTTGGATATTTTTGAGTAAGTCACATGATCAGACACTCGTAAGGTATTTGAGTTTCCCCAAGTAAGTCAATGGTCAAACATTCTTAAGGTACTTGGAGTGTTTTCCTAATAGGTCCATGGTCGAACATTTGTAAGGTTCTTGGAGTATTCCAAGTAAGTCCATGGTCGGACACTCGTAAGGTTCTTAGAGTGTTCCAAGTCTATGGTCGAACACTCGTAAGGTTCTTGGAGTGTTACAAGTAAGTCCATGGTCGGACACTTGGGCTCAAATTTACTGATTTTTGTTGAGCTTCCTCCAAACTAAGTTTGCTTTTTAAAATACTCGTGTATTATAACATCTCACTACTCTTGCTTTTGAGGTATATCTTATGCCATAGACCTCTTCTCGTAATTCCATATAATGTTCGTCTTTACTTTTGAGGTATTTCTCGTATAAGATTTGTCTTTGCTGAATATGTTGCTTTTGAGTATTTTCTTTCATGAAGCTCGACCAATACTTAGTTGACTTTTGCCGAACTCAAGCATTTTTCATTATTCTTTGATGAAACATCATGCATTAAGTAATTATTAGTAGGAATCGTCAATTTTGGACTTACAATGTATAATTGTCGATCATCTATCTGATCATTGTCATTATTTTAAGATTATTCTCATTTCTCGTCTTATAAATAATTTGCTTATGTGGTCGACATTATTATGCGTTTGATTTGAACTTTGAGTGTTGGCTTTTTGTACTCGGATTGAGTCTTTCTAAATTCTAACCGACGATCTAGATTGATCTCTTTTGAGTCCTTCCCATGTAATCACTACTAAAAAAACTCATATTTCCTGCCAATTTTGTTTTGAAAATTTTTTGGTAGAAAATACTTATAAATTTTGTTATGAAAAAAAAATTGTAGGAAATTGCTGCCAATGTTTTTACAAAATATTTTGTATAAAACACTTTTCGCAACAAATTTTGTAAGAAATACTTGCGAATTTTATAATTTTGTAGGAAATAATTACCCACGAAGGAATTACCTGCCAATTAAAATTCTTAGAAAAAATAGCAGAAAAAAAGCCTTTTCTTGCAAATTGTTTTAACAAATTTGCAAGAAAATTCCCATGTAATATGAGAATTTGTAGTAGTGAATGTTGCTATTTCCACTCAAAGGCATTGCTCATCATCTTTAATTGGTGTCGGGAATTGCAAAGCCTCTAATGAAGTAGTATTAAGAGGAGTTTTAGTGGAATAGGTTGTCTCTTCTCACTTCTCTGATCTTAAGCTCGTTCATTTATTCATATGTTGTACTGTTTTGCAACTCATTGCTTTGCTACCTCTTCTCGTATTTCATGTATGAAGTTGAGATTGAGTTGGCAATCCTCCTTGTTGTGTTCCTTGTTAAAGTGTTTCTTGCCAAACTCTAGTAGTAGGTAAATCCCTTTTCCTGCAAAGATGATTTAGGTGAAGCTTTGGGCTCTTAATGAAGAATGGTGTAAGTTGATACTAGGACCACCTAAATTGCCAACTTCGAGGTGCATAAAAGTTTTCTAGAGGAAAATATTGTTGAAAGTTTTCTCGTCTTATTAAGAACCTTATCTTTCCTAGCCATAGTTTTCCTTAGACACTTTTTACAAATTTCCCAACATAAATTCTCAAAAAGATTTCACATTCTTAGCCATGGCACAACCATCTGTAAGAGAATATCACTTGTACTTCACCTTCTTTCATTCGATTTTCTTCTCTTACCTTGTGTATAAGGTTGATAAATTTGTAAGTTATCATTATTGTGGGCTTCATCAACGTTTTGTCTTCTTCAAGAGGCTTCTTCGTGTTATACCAAGTTCATAACATCGAACGAGAACATGTCTCTTTATTGTGGATTCTTGTATTGTGACAAATAAGAACGCTCAGTATGAAACACTATGTTTCCTTTTGATGTAGAAAATGGTTATGACCAACCCAATTACTTTCAAATTGCGAGAATAAGTAGGACTTGCCTTCTTACTTTATTCTTTTGGTTTAATCTAATGATGTTTATGACGAGAACCAGGTACACAGGTGAATTGGTTAAAGTTGTGTGATATGAAGAAACCATAGCTAGATTGATGGATATAGTACGAACTTCACCCGAGGGAACTTTTTCGACACATGATGATACAATCATATCCAAGAAATAGTACGATCGTTTCTGAATTTGAATCCTCAAGAGGCACGACACGAATAAATCAAAGAAGAACACAAAATAAGAAAGATATGAAGGATGTCACAATCTAGCAGATTGATATGTCAAGTGAAGATTCGCCACAAAGATGTTAATCTTTGATAAGAACCAAAGGCTTAAGACAAGAACAAAGAGAATCCTCTCTTTAATGAAATCAAATTCAATATATGACTAAAAGTGTCTACAATAGTTTTGG
>Ga0209389_1000940_pt1 | contig 19104 bp, 10 predicted proteins | sample CowpearedBW_FD_187526 | JGI IMG/M metagenome (GOLD analysis project Ga0209389, IMG submission 187526) | Root nodule microbial communities of legume samples collected from California, USA - Cow pea red BW (SPAdes) (version 2) | ecosystem: Host-associated > Plants > Roots > Nodule | place: USA...
ATGTTGGTGGGTTAAGTGGGCCAACCCACCTTCAACCCGGCTCGAACCCGTTTAACCCGTGGGTTAAGTGAGCCGGGTTGAGTTCAACCCACTTTTGAAAAAGTTGAATTTTTCTCAACCCAACCCGGCTCGAACCCGTGGTGAGCCGGGTTGGCTCACGGGTTGAAACCCATTTTGACATCTCTACTCCAAGGTAAGCACTACACCTTCAATATCTTCGATCCTTGAATGATTCTAGAATACCATGAACGAACATAATATTATTGTTTTTACTGTATTTAACCTGTTAAAAACATGATTCAAATGTATCACACGATATTGTTATGTATGCTTGCATTGTCGCTATCTCTCCATCTTTTGGCTTAATCGAAACGAATCCCATCACGTTCAACCCATTTCACTCTTTTCCACCATCTCATACCTTCATCTCTAAAGAACCATCATGTTGAACTTCAAGACTCACCTTACCTCCATTAAGGACCATCAACTAGTCACGCATCATTCCACCACCTCACCCTCAATCTTTGTTGCCATCATTAACATCATCCCCTCACCACTCTATTCTCCTCCGCCTGTACACACATCATCCCCTCCATTATCTTTTTTTTAAAATTGTAACTATCTTTTTAAATTAAATAAAATAAAAAATTAATAAAAATTAAATTAAGTATTTTTTATTTATTTTATAAAGTACAATAATCAATAATAAAAAATAAAATAAAATATATAAACAAACAAAATTATTAAGATATTTTTTATTTTCTTTCCCATTGTCTTTTGAGTTTCTCATATGTTGTATTCTTCTCTCATATGTATTTATCTATTTATTTTGTTACTAAAATAAGTTAGACAAAAACTCATCATTTGTGTCCTTATTTTTTCATATCTACTCTTCCATTAATAAATAAATAAAAATTTAATTTTTTTTTGTCTCACTTAATAGTTAAATTTTTGTTTAACATTTAGCACTATTTTTTTATCTTATGACCTTTTGTATATTTATTTTTTATTAATATAGAAGAAGAAACAATGTACTATGTGATTTTTCATAGTCGATTTTTAAATGTAACTTGATTATCATAGTTTTTTTTAGTAATTATATCTCTCAACTTTTGATTATATTATGATAAATTATTTTTTAGTCTTAAATTTATTTTTTAAATAAGTATATTGATGAGAAATTAAAGAATAAACTTATTTTTTAAATAGGTATACTCACATTCATTCTTCATCATCAATAAAAACCATCCATTGATTCTATTACAATCTCTTTCCTGCAATTCAAGTTAACATCGAACTAGAACCCCATTCCAGCACCAAACATTCAAATCTTATCTTCCCCAATCACCCAAATCTAATCGGAGCTTTGACCGAAGGACACACACTAATGGCAGTGGCCCTAGGTGTTCGTGTGGAGGCAGTTCGAACCGCGCTTGGGAGCAGGAGAGTGAAGGTCGCATGTCTCTAGGCTCTCGTCGTCAAGGTCCATGGTGGACACCAGTGTCGCTGATGACGTCTTTGGCTGGTTGTAGTGGGGTGATGATCTATTGGGTTTGGGTTTCGATGCTTGTGCGAGAACGATGTCGTTGAGTATCGCAAAGGATGTCAACGTCTCCGACATTGATTGTCATTACCGACAAGCCAGCGTGGTGGCATGGTGAAGTAAAGATTGAGGTGGTGTTCTGGTGGACAATGATGAGAGAAAAGGTCTCGTGCGTTGGGGAAGAAGGAAGAAATAGACGTGTTGCCACGGGTGAAACTTCTAGTGGTGATCAGAGTCGTCGCTGGCGTCCCTATCCCACCGAAATGGTGCAAGTTTTGGTTTGTTCCGCACGTGAGAGGGGGAATAAGAAACCCTCATGGTTTCTATTTTGAAGAGGAAGGGGGTTAGGGTTGCCCCTGACCATTCTTTGTGTTGCCACCCTTTTTATTTGATCTAGGTTGTTTCCATTTTGTTTGTGCACCCTCTGCTGCTATTCCCACTCCCCTTGCTTTGTTATTTTAGTGTTGGAATTTGCGGCTTCCAAACACCACGTTTTGTGTTGTTTACACTCACGCCACACTTGTTTAGTTTTAACTTCGTACACCCCCATAATTGTTAACTCAACACATCATGTTTTCTGTTGGCCTTAATTTTGTTTTGGGTCTGTTTGTGTTTACTCGTTCTACCTAGGGATGTCAACGGGGCGGGTAGGGTACGGGTAGTAGCTCCCCCGTACCCTACCTGTTGAATAAATATTCGCCCCGTACCCGTACCCATATTCGTTGGGTATCCGTTATGCGGGTACCCGTCTATTTTTTTCATATTCGCGGGTATCCACGGGTACCCGCGGGTATTTACAAAAATATTTAACCATAATTAGTGCTTGGATCAAGAAGTCTCTTTTCTCCGATTGATTCTTGAAAAACAAACAAATAAAAAATCACGACCAATTTATATTATAGTTTATTTTTGAATAAAATATTAAAGAAATTACTAACTTCATCAATTTACACCTCTTGCAACATTTTATAAAGTTTCATGTTGTCCAATTTTAATCTAGAAGAGCCTGAAAACATAAGAAGTTCATTAAAAATTTCTAACAATCACTTAATTAAAATATCTAAGTAAAAGTGTAAATTTCATTACCTTCCATGTTGGTCCATAACCAGTCTTGGAGACACATCAATGCCTCCACAGTATCTGAAAGTAATTTACTCGGTTGTGGGGTAAGAATCTGACCACCATTATTGAATGAAAACTCATAATGTTTTTTACTAATATATATATATATAAGGGTATTTTTCTAAATTAAAGTTTAGCGGGTACGGGTATCCACGGGTACGGATACTATGATACCCATACCCGCCCAATTAACATGCGGGTATTAAAAATACTCGTACCAGCAGGTAGCGGGTATCCATTTTTAATATCCGTTTCCTACCTGTTGCGAGTTTTATCCACGGATACCCGCGGATACGGATTTTTTTGGCATCCCTACACACACTCATAGAGAACATTATTTGAATAGTATAGAATTAAAAAAAAAATTGATTGTACCAAATGTTTCTTTCTCTTCAACTTGAACTCTTTATATATAGCCTCTTGAAAATGATTGTTGTAGCTTGAATTAACTAATTATTGATTTTGCAATATCTTTGTTTAGTGCTTCAAAATGTATCTTCATCTCTATGGGCTTGGAGCTTGATAAGGAAATGTATAATTTGCTTCTTCCAAGCATTTTTCTCTTGATTTTTCTTAAGGATAGACAATTCAAACAATATTTGCAAATATGATTATTAATTGCAATTAAGTATAATTGCATATATTTATCAGTTTCCTTATTGAGAAAATCATGAAACCATTGTTCTTCTAAAAATCATTTCAAACACTTAGTTTTGTTTTGATAAAATATTTTATGATCACGTCTTGTTTGTTACTTAGTTTCACATTAAGCACTTATGAAGTCTATTGCACCATCTATTAATCTAGTAGAAAGTCTACTATGAGACTTTAACATAAACAATATATCTTTTAGTTTTCACAAAAAAAACACAATAGAATGTTTAAATAAATCAATCACATTCAAACATAAAAGACACTTAGAGAGTTTGTTATCATCAAAATCATTTAATGGTCTACCAATGTTAGACTGTCTAATAGGATTCAAAGGATTGAACCATCTAAGATATCAAAGTTTTGATCATGGAGTTTTGTAAGGAAAGAGAGTGATAAAAAATCACAAAATTTTTATTACTAGGTAGAAGAAATATATTTTTCAACGAATAAAACGTTTGAACACCCTACTAGTTTTCTACATGAATAATGTTCTTATGAAATTTAAGACATGAAAGGCTTTGAGCAATGAATTTAGTAGTGTTTCGACAACTTTGGATCACTTTTTCTAACTTGAAAAATTACTTGTTATGTATAGTTGAGAAGATTCGTTGTACATAATTTTCTACTAATTGAGAAACTTTACTTCAAAACTTTATCTTCAAACCATCAATTGTTTGTGTATGAGTGTAAAGATGCATAAAATGTTCCCGATATATCTCCTCTTTAAGCAACATCATGATAATTGACATGACTTATCGTACCTTGGCCAAAGAGCTTTCAATCAAAATGGGGTAAACATAGGATTGCACAATATGGATAACCTTCCTAGAGTTGACATGACACATGTCAGAATGTGCTCTTGCATGAAGCCACTTTAGCACGTCTTTGAATATATCTTTAACATTGATGTGTGCTATGTGAGATCTTCTTGATAGACATGAAGATAAGAGTGTTCTCTATAACGTAAAATAAGCTCATAAAGTTTTCTTTTAGGTTTTAATGTTAGCTTAAAGACTGTGTACACATCGTCTAATAAGATTTTTGATTATCGAACAAAGCAAGAGAACACATGTGCTATATCAACTATTAGGCAAATCACTTTGCATCTCATATGATCTACTTAAAAACTTTATAGATGAAGCACAATCATGTTCAAACTTCTTTCTTAACAATAGTTAATCAAAATCAATAAAGGTTTATTGAACTTTACTCTAACAGGTAAGAATACAAAGGTCATAGCTCTCCCACTAAAACTTAGAACACATAGAAGCATTGTGAATACTTTTTCAATAATGTAGATTTGGTGTAATAATTGATTTGCATTGATCAAAGACAAAAACTAAAAGGATTGTCAATTTTTTGATACTACAAAGATTAACATGAAAATATGCAATAAAATATGATCATTTAATGAAATCACTACACATTTTTTTGTGTTTCCAGTCAAAGTTATAACATGATTGTTTTGAAATATAATTTCAAGTGTTGTTTTAGAAATAGACAACACAACACATACTATTGGACGAAAACTCTAAGTAGTTTTGTTGATAACAAACATTATTAAGTTGTAAAAGTAAATGTTTTTATTCAACTAGCATATTTAATTTTGCAGAATATGTGCACCTTAAGACGATTAGCTCTTATTACCAAGTTATATCAGAAAAGTAGACTATTAGTCTTTGATTAGATTAGACCATACATATTTGTCAAGGATAATACAATTTAACAGTTTGTACTGATCAAAAGACAACTTATGAACTTATTAGACAACTCACTAGTATATCTTATTAGACGACTATGAGACCTCATTTGACGTATTTTGTTGTCAACATCTTAATTATTTTTTTGCTCTAATGATTTATGATTTTCTTAATTTAGAAATGAAATTAACAAGTTGCAACAATCAAAATATATCTAGAAAATTAAATCTAAAACAAAAGATTTCATAAACAAATCATATACCTTGAAATTAAAATTGATTTAAGTGTCAAGAAACATTTTATCTCTATATATAGAAATATTCTATTTGCACTTATAGGAGACTAACATTATTTGATTTGTCTGATCTTATATTTGATCTTATTTCATTATGCTACTAATGTGATATTCATATTAATCTGTTGAAAATGTTTCTTTTAACAATGAAAATTTTTTAAGGCTGGAGAAATTTTCATCAAATATTTCTATACTAAGTTCTCTTTGATCTCAAGATGGAAAGTATAGATTAAAGCTTAAGAAGAATATATATTGTGATAAAATAATTTCTAGGGAGAATATCTTGAAGACTCCATCTGAACTTTCCTCATGAAGTATTGAACGTGAAGATGCTGATACACATTGATGTAGTATCAAATTATTCATTTTGAGAAAGCTTCAACAACCATCAATTTCTACAACTATGGAAAGGGATTGAAGTTGAAGAAAAAAATTAGAGAAGTGAATGAAACAAAAAAGTAAGAGAGAAAGACAACAACTGAAACAAAACAAGAGATCAAAAGAAATAAATTCAAAAGATTTAGCTCATAACGTTTGCAATAATCATCTAGTTTGTATTAACAGTGGGTATGTGAAAAACTATTGTAATATTCTTTACTTTTTGAAGTTTACCTTGGTAGCTTTAGGAATGCTCTCATATTTTGAGAACTTCTCTATACATTATTGAGAGTTTTTAACTTGCAAGGGGAGATTAAGAAGGCATGGGAGAGGTTTGTGTGCTCTTGTAACCAAGAAAGGTATGTACTTAGGATAACTTTAAGATGTTTGCTTACTTATGTAACCTGGAGATGTTTTTTAACTTGTAATCAATTTTTATTTGATTAGTGAAACTTCTTAAGTTGTGTGTTAAGAGAAAGTTAGATGTAACCCGTGAGTTTGGGTAAATAGTATAAAATTCTCTTTATGTTTGTTCTTTTTTTTTTAAAGTGTTTTAGTTTATTATAAGCGAAAAATGTTTGAGGCTCTATTCAATCCCCCTTTCTAGAGCCTACTTGACCAATGTGTTGCACTTTGCGTGTTTAATCAATTAATGCACTTTAAATCATTTAAACTTTCATTTTAATTTTAGACTTATTCATGATTATAGCCTAATTAATTGTAGATGATTTTACCATTATATGTATAAACTATGTAGCCTCCAATAACTAAGAAAAATCACTAGATGAAATGTTGAGCTACAATTTACACAAAAACAAACATTAGAAGATTCACATGATATGACATATGTTGACAAAAGAAGAAGAAGGACATCTTGCTTCAATAAAGAGTTTTGATGATGATGATGATGACTTATGGAGAAGTGTGGATGACTTAATGATGATACATGGAGAAATGTTGAAGACTTAAAGAATGATCAGACTCAAGAGATACATTGAAGACTTAAGAGTTTAATTGTTGAAGTCTTGTAAGTTATGTATCTTATTTAAAATAGTAAAATTAGTATGTCAAGATTCGAAAGGCAGTACCCAAGCAGCAAACCACTAAAAGAGTTTTATTTATTTGCAAAACTCACTGGAATAATTGATTATTCTTAGTGATAGTTGATTATCTCGATAAAAAATGATTTTCGAGAAAAAGCACTATAATAATTGATAATCACTCGGTGACAATTATGACTTGACCTTTCATATTCTTAACCTAATTTTGAAAGTGGTTTCTATAAATGAAGTTGAGAGTTCTCTTTACAAAATACAAAAGTTAGAGAAATCTGAGTATCTGAGTATTTGAGAACTCTTTGTGGAGAGACTTTGAAAAACCTAATGTGCGTAGAGCGAAAATAAAAAAAATTCGATACCAATCAATTTTAGTGACCAAAAGTTGTTAATCACTATAGTGACCAATTTAGATACTAATTTACAAAATAAAAAATTATTGGTTGTTAAAACAATCACTATTATGAATAAAAAATTATAATTAGTTTCTAAAATTTAGCTACCAAAGGAAGTTTGTCACTGAACATTATCTACTAAGGTTTTTGCTACCAAAGGAATTGATTTTTAAATTAGTCTCTATTTAATTAGTGATCAATTTAGCAACCAATTATAATTTTTTTTATTCATAATAGTGACTATTTTAGTAACAAATAATTTTTCTTTTATAAATTGATATCTAAATTGGTCATTATAGTAACTAACAACTTTTGACCACTAAATTGGTTGTTAAATGATGTATTAAATTAAAAATCCAAAGAAAATATAATGAAAGTTAATTCTAATTTTAAAATTAAAATCAAAGTAAATTCTTATCTAGAATTACAAGTATTTTTTATTCTTTAAAACTAATGCAAATAAAAATCTTCGTGTCCATGCAATTATCAACATACCATCATGATTTTCATATTTTTCTTATAGATAATGGGTTAAATAAGTGGGAAAACAATAGTCATTCCATAATTATAAGTAGAACATTGTAGATTTCCTATATTTTAAAGCGGGTAATTACGAAAGGTTTGTGTGGTTCATTTCTTAATCATTGAACATGCTCTTCTCTTTATCAGACAACACCATCATGCACTTAGACCAAGAGTTTGAAAATTTGAGAACATATGATAAAGAAGTGCAGTGACAAATAGCAATAGCAGGTTGATTATTTGTAATTCTTTTGCTTCTATTTATTCAATGATTTAAATGTGTGTTAATTATATTGTTTGGCATGTTTGGATCATTTAAATTATTGTACAAAGAACTCTTTGCCTTTGGTGCCTAAAGGAACCAAAAAGTAATGAAAAAAATAATACCCTTATTGCCTTTGAGATTATGCTCTAGCAACTTACTTCATTATTAATAACAAATTTCACATTTGACTTCCAATGCAAGAACTCCCACACACTTGTTTGTCCTCAACATGGTCACAAAGCAATTTAAGATATCTTCATCCAAAACACCTCACCTATCACAAAAGAAATTGTTACTAAATTCTATAAAAAGTGTAAATTGAGAGGCTCTTATGTCAGATAAAGCCAAAGGAAAAACTTTTACAGTTTTTGGTGAATTCAAACCTCATAACTAGGACTAGGTTTCTTCATGATATCACAAGCAATCATGTCATAAAAAATCTACCATTTAGAAGATTTTTCTTAATAAGGACCTTTCAACTTAGGTGTTCAAATGATCTCAAAAATAACATTCTGATTCACATAAAGACAACAGACTTATTGTTGGATATTCTTAAGTTGTGTTTTGATGAAAATTTGAATTAAGTTTTATTCAACCAAAAACAAATACAAATTGTGTAATCTCTTTATATATACTAACAATTTTAATTATTTTCCATTTGAGTAAAATGAAAATTGTTTACAACAACTTAAATTTATTAATAGTTTTCAATAAAATAACTAGACTCCAAGAAAAATATTTGTCTCTTTATTTAGTAGTAGTTTGATTTTCTAAACAAGCATGAATATAAAGATTATACATATTCTGGATTTTTTTTGTGTATAAATAGGGTTGATAAAAGAATTGCGAGAAAAGGAAATAATAATACTAGAATTGAATTTATTTGCTGAAAAAAATAAATATCATTATAACTAGATTAAATTTTTTTTTAAAATAACTTAAACTAAGAACAAGAAAGAGACGTGAATAATTGTAAGATTAAATATACAATAAAAGATAGAAACTAATCATTTGAGAGTTTACATAAATAAGAAATATAAGAGTAAAAAAAGTTAATATTTTCTTGATATTAAAATATTAATGTAAAAATAATAAAAATAGGCTTAATATTATATTTTATCTCACTATTTTTAAATTGGTCTAAATTAACTTAATAATAGAGAGATAAGTTACAGTATTGAGTTATAAAAATACGTGTAATGTGAAAAGAATTAAAGAAATTTTGGTATAACTTCCACAAAATTAGTCGAGGAAAAGAAAAATATCATACTGAATATTGATTTTCTTTTTTCATCCTAGAGTATTCTCAATCGAAAAGAAAAATAAAACTAATTTCTCAAATAAAAAAATATAGATCTCCAGCATGTGATACTGATATAATAGTGAGATTAACGTAAAGAAGCATACAAAATAGAAAGTCCATTACTATATTGTATAGTCGGTGTTTCGCAGCTAAAGGAAAATGCCGGGGATGTCAGAACAATTTTCCTTTTTGACTCTGATATTTTGATTTGGAAAATATGGTTCTAAATTCATGGAGTTAAAATAAAGTTACTCACTTCAAATTTATTAGACTAAATAAATCATCTGAAATTTTTACTTTATTTCTCGTATCATCCATTGTCATTTCTCAGAATGTAAGTAGAAGTTACACATATTTTCCGGTCATTTTCGTAGTAAAAGTAAATCAGGCATATTTGTTTCTTTTCAACTTCATATGCAATTCAAGCATATTTTACGATGGAAAAAATTTGTGGATAAATTTTCATATTTCTAAAAACATTTTTTAAATTCTATGAAATGGGGATATTTTCATATACTCCTACTTTAATTTCTTAATCAGAAGGCCTCGTGTTAAAGTAATCGTAGTCCCACTAGTTTATGCGCGTGTCTGCCGCAAATGTGACAAACCATGTCCATCAGAACCAGTTTCCGCAAGTTTTGATCTTTGGCGATTCCAAAATTCGTTCAAAGCTACCGCAAATTTCTGGTTTTGATGTGAAAATAGGAAATGACTTAAAAGTGTCTTTGTTTGTGCCCTGGCAAATCTGACCAACGTCCACTAAAAACAAAAAGCTATTAGTGGCATGCTTGCATAACTGAAATTTTTTCAAGACAAACAACATTTTTTCAAAAGAAATAACATTGTTGCTTTTGAAAAATCTTCAGTCTAACCTTTTCCGTTGTTCCATGTTTGAAGTGATTTCCACTGTATCCATCCGCGTTGGATAAGTTTCTACACACGAGCTTGATTAAACCTGCATGAAAAAACATGAATTTCAACTTTTCATCTATAAACGTGCCGTGCATACTTAACTCCACTTTAAATCAAGATACACCCCATTCATAATCACATTCAAACTAAAACTACTTGAATAACTTTTATTCTTTCACATCCGAAAACGAATGTAAAATTCCAAACACACTTTTTATTTCAAACTCATTCTCAGGAGTTAAAATAATAATCCACCATGTGTCACTCACTCTGATAAACACAGAAGCAAAACCAATGTGTGTGCTTGGAATCCAATCTGAAGTGTTCGTATAGTGGCTGGAATCTTTGATGGACGGATAAAGCTAGTCCTTTGAGCTTCCAGAAACACCAAATCAATACGAAGGTATCCATCCCATAGGAGACACAACACAAAACCCAACATTTGGTATGTAAAAGTCTAAATATCAGAAACTTAATAACTTGATAAATATCAGAAAACAGTGATAGCTGCTGATACTACTACAATAATCCAATGATAGCAGAAATAATATGAAATTAATGTTACAGCCAAGCCATTCCAAACGCTTGGTAAAGTTCATCAGTTTCAACAGCAACCGAATTCAATAATAAGAATCCTTATTTCTCTTTAATTTACTCTAAAAATACAAGGTTTTACACCCACCCATCATTCAACAGTGGTATAGCATGCAATATAGCATAGCTGAAGCAAAAGAATCCAACTCAGTTTACCATCTTTATTGTTCCAGTTGCCGCAAATTTATTGCTACTATTATTATCACTGACAATTTTTCAGCTCTCATCGGTGCTAAACAGCTTCATCCTTGACAAAGGGGTTCTCAAATACCCATCCACCTCAAATTTCTTGGGACTCAACTCTCTGTACTTCGCAAACTGCTCCTTCGCCTCCTCGTTTCTATCAAGCAAGCTATAAATCATGCCTCTGCAGAAGTAAGGCCTGAAATCCTTCGAATCCTCTTTCGTGAGCTCATCATAAATCCCTAACGCCTCATCCACATTCTTCTGAAGAAACATGATCTGTGCAATGATGAGCCTCACGTCCCTCGCCTCCTTCTTCTTGTTGTCCTCCTCGGCCACGCGCAGCGCCTCCTCCAGCCGCCGTATAGCCGCCTCCCCTTCCCCTGACCGGTCCATCAGCAGCGCGTTCTCGAACAGCGCCTCGAACGAGAGTGGATTCGCAGCCAGAACTTCCTCGTAGTAGGCACGCGCACCGTCGGCGTCGCCCATCTCGGCGGCGAGGCGCGCTGCGAGGAACTTCCATTCGACGGCATCCGGCTGCGCGGCGATTAGGCGCTTGAGGATGGCGAGCGCCTCGTCGTCCTCGCCGAGCTCGAGCTTCTGCTGGAGGAGGGACTTGAGAGCGGCGAGGGCCTCGGCGTTCGTTTCGAGGAGGTCTGAGAGCGGCGAGAGGGATTCTTCGTGGCGGTGGTCGGTTTGGAGAGGGGGCGGAGGCGGAGGACAGGCGCGCGCGGAAGGGAATTGGAGGGCGACGGCGGCGAAGACTGCGGCGCCGGCGAGGGCTTTGAGGTTGGGGAGAGTGGGGGATTTGGAGTGAGCCCGAACGGTGAAGCGAGAAGAATGTGAGGGCTTTGGAGTGGGGATTAAGAAGAAGATGGAGGATGATGCAGAAGTCAACATCGTGGAATTAGGGTTTACACAGAGTGGATTGAGCGGAGAGAATGATGCTAAGGAAGAAGAACGTTGCGTTTGTTTGTTTGGGGTTTAAACATCAAGTTACCCTTTTTAGGTTAAAAGTCAATTTTATTTATAAATTTTATGTTAAAATAAACATATATGGTAAACCGAAAACGTTTTTTATTGTTGAAACAGTGGAACATGAGCTTTAATTGTGAGCCTCCATTGGAGGGTTGGTGGTGGTAGGTGAGTGAACGGTGGTGGTAGGTATTTTATTTTAATTGAGAGGATTTCTCGTGGGCACATTTTTTTTCTATTTAATTTATAGGAAATTTAAAAAGAAAAGTTGGTTAATTTGATTAATATTAAATTTAGGTTAAACTTCATTTATTTTTTGTTAGTTCTCTGTTTCGAACTATTTTTATTAAGTGAATAGTTGATTGTCATGCGGAGTGAAGCAAAGAAGTTACTAATAAAAGATATCGTTAAATCAAATAACTAAAATTTATCCCACAAATTAATATATGTTACGAAAACAATTCTTTCAAAAACAAAAGTTTGACAAAATTTGACCAAGGAGTTACCCGACAGTAAATTTATTTATAATTTTATTATAATAATTATTTTTTATAGTGATTTCAAAAGTAAAGAAAATCTTCGTGAAACTCTTTCTCCTCAGTTTCATTTTTTAAGTTTTGCACCCCACTTCTTGCGTCTCCAATCTTGTAGTATTGTGTCCATGGTTTTCCTCCTCCATACTTAATTCAGTGCCAAAGGAAAGGTGGACATGTATCCTTGGTCATATGCAGTTTCAAATTAATTGGACACCTTGAGATCCTGATTGTACAAAATCATGTACAATGTTTGCCACTTAATCAAACAACCTTTGTTAGTTAAGTATTCAATATATAAGTAAATTTTTTGCACATTTTCTGTAGTGCACAGTTTGAAGATGCCCATAATCCACTCACTTTTGAAAAAGTAAGGTAGACATGTGTCCTTGGTTATATGCACTTTCAAATCAATTGGACACCTTCATCTCGAATATCCGTGTGCAAAATCATGTACGATGTATGTCACTTAATGAGATAACATTTGTTAGTTAAGTATTTAATATATTTTTCAGCAATTTTTTGGCACATCTTTTGTAATGCACAGTTTGGAGATGTACACAACCCATTTACTTTTGAAAAAGCAAGGTGAAGTGAACCATGGTAAAGAGAACAAAATCCAAAAAGAAAAAGATGAGAAGTGAACCAAGAACAAACCCTAAGGAACCAATGCACGACATAGACATGGAGAAAATTTTGCGTTGAATTAAGTGTGGAGAAGGAGAACCATGAACACAATGCTGCAAGGTAGGGGACTCGGGGAGTTGAGAGCAAAACTTCAAAAGTGAAACTGAGAAGAGAAAGTTTCACGAAGATTTCCTTTGCTTTAGATGCCGCCGTAAAAAATGTTATCACAATAAAATAATAAATAAATTTACGGCCAAGTAGCACCTTTCTCAAAGTTTATCAAACTTTTGTTTGCCAAATAATTGTTTTCCTATATGTTATGTTATATGTTATCATCAATAAAAAAAAATGTGAGAATATCATTCTTTCATGTTAGCGTAATGTCGTAGGATGCAAATTGCAATTAATCAATTGCCTTTTGGGGAAATATGTTATATTTTTATAATTGAGGCATAGTAATTTCTAGTTATTTTTAGATGCCAGAAAATGCTTTAGTTATAAAGACTTTTAATTAAAAAACTTATACGAGATAAAATTTATCAAAAATTTTAATTGTAACTAGACATGGTAGAATACAGTTAAATTTTACTTTCACATCATCGCTTAATTAAAATAATTTATATATCAAAATATAATGTGCCAAGACTAATCAAATTTTACTAATAATATTATTAAGAGCTTCTCGTATTAAAAATTATAATTGTGATAACTAATGAAAGTAGTTAAACCTCAAATGACAAAAAATTGTATGAAAATATTATATTGTTCCAAAGCCCCATTTAAACTCAACATATTTTTCAATAATTTCATTAACAAGAAAAATAATGGTACTAGAGTCTCATACAAACATTCTACAGAAGTTTGTAAATCTATGAAAACTTCCTATTTTCGTGAGTGGAGTAGGATTTTTGCTGGACGTTACCTTATTTGCATTAACTCTTCACAAATCCTAATAAATAACATGTATACAAGATGTAAGGCCCACTTTTATTGAGTATCCTACTGTTAAGAGATGCCACACTGTTGGACCTAAAGGGCTGACCCATAGGGTGCCAAGACCCCTAAAGCAGTCAAGGTCCCTCAATTGCAAGTCATTCTGAAAAATCAGTGCCCTAACTCACCCATTTTCTTTCCACAGAACCTCTGCTAGGGTTTGGAGATCTACTCAAGTTCAAGTGAGCTCAACCTCCGTCTCTCGTTCACGTAAGTTAGTTCTCGAACCTAGTGTTTCTAAGTTGTTTTCGTGGTTTATGTCGGGACTCACTGTATGAATCCAATCTCATTTGTCGTGCCACTGTTCCAGTTCATAGATCTGTCCTTGGAGCTACTCGTTTCGCTGGCTTAAGAGTCGAAGTCCAATATTAGCCCTTTTCCAGCTAAGGGAAGCTAGGGTTGCTTGTGTAGTTTGAGTTTTATTTGTCTTGCTGTTATTTTTTTACGATTCTATGGTTGGTGTGATTTTGTGAATGCATGGAATGCTTTGGCATGTTGGTTGGAATTTGTGTGTGTGGCTATGTAAGAAAACAGTGGCGAGAAACTAACGATCTCGCCCAAGCGAGCCTGCTTCGCCCAGGCAAGACTTGCAGAAAATGAGTCAGGTTCACCTTCGAGCTCTCGCTCAGGCGGAGAACTCTTGTTTGAGCGAGGCAACGTCTCGCTCAGGCGAGAGGGGCTCGCCTAAGCGAGATCGTGTGGAGACCATGACTTTTCGCTGCATTTTTAGCCCAGGCGAGGGAGGGTTTCGCTTTTGGGCGAGGGATGGTCTCGCTTAGGCGAGGGGGGCTCGCCTAAGCGAGAACTCGCGTAATTGACACCTCTTGCTATTGGCAGTCTCACCTAAGCGAGGGCTTGTCGCCTGAGCGAAAGGACTCTTTCGCCTGGGCGATGGTTCCTGGCTTGAGCGAGACCTAGCTTGGGTTCTTGCTGATCTTTATTTCATGAATGTTGTTGGTTGTTGATTGGCTGGTTCAATGATTTATCACATAAAAGGGGGTGGATATACATGTACTATGTATGTTATGGGTGTGAACTAATGAATTGGTAATGAGCTTGGCATGAGATATGATTTATGGTTGGTCATTTATACTAAATGACATGTTAATGGTATGCATAAGAACTTCATGATTGGTTGATATTGTATGAGTAAGGTTTGTGTAGGACGTAATCCCATGACCCTTGTAGCGAGGACTCGTGGTGGTGCCTCATCATATGGACATAATTCTGTGGGCTCTTCTAGGGGGAGTCCACGGTGGTGCCTCAGGTATCAGACCTAATTCCATGAACCTCGAGGTGAGAGCTCATGGTGGTGCCTCAAGATCAGGATGTAATTTCACGAGGGTATCGTGGTGGTGCCTCAAGGCCAGGATGTAATTCCACGAAGGCCACGTGGTGGTGCCTCGTGTAAGGGTGTAATTCCGCGAAGGCCTCGCGGTGATGCCTCACTGTTAGGACATAATTCCACTGTCTCGTGGTGGTGCCTCATTGTGCGTATCCGAATAGTCTAGTCTTGAAGTCTTAAATGGTTTGGTAAATCATGTGTGGTTTCCCGATATTTATGCTTGACTATGTCATTGTATGTTGAGTGTATGACATGAGAACTTTTTCACTAGCTTACCCTTTCGCTTGTTGTATGGTTGCGTGTGGTTTTCCTCCTTTGCAATGATCATCAATTCTATTGATGTGAGCAAATGTGAGAATTCGTGGCAGTGGTGACGACAATAGGGATGCTACAACTTGATGGTTAGGGACAGGTATGGGGCTCATTATGGAGCCGCAGCTGAAGGAGTTTTAGTATTTAGATTCTCTGTTCGACAAGAACTTGTGTTGTTGTTGATCTTTTGTATTGATGTTAAGCAGTGTAGTGCCTCTTCCCTTTCGTTATGAACATGGTTGGGGTATCGTGTACCCTCATATCCAATTTCCGCACTCTCTGAATATTCATGTATGTGACGTTTTGTTAAATTGGCTTTATCTATTTAATTGAGACGTTACATTAATGGTATCAAAGCAGTTCGTCCTTAGGATGACCTGAGGTTGTGGGTTTGTCATGCCTCGTAGGCGTAAGTAGTCATGTCTAGTCGAGTTTGTTAGTGAAACTAAAAGTTTTAAGAACAGAAAACACCTTGATAAAGTAATGAGGGTGCACACTCATAACTAGATTAAAGGTTTTTTTCCTTTCTTAATTCTATTGGTTTGGGGAAAGATAGGTGACAGACAAAAGGGTTGGTTGTCTGTAAGTGATAGAGTGTTGCTTTGTATGAAGTAGTTTGCCTTGTTGCACCTTTGTGCTTTGTGGCTACTGCCTACGGAGACAAGGGAATGCAAATTGAATGTCAACTTGGTCTACTCACCTTTACAACTGTTGGATGGGGTCTCTGAGATAACATCTTTCCTCAGAGATAGGAAGTTGATGTATGATGTATATAATTGAGCAAGAAATGCTAAGTTTTGGGTTAATAAACCGGAGAAGATGCTAGAGTTCACAAAATAACGTTTGGTCAGAGGGAACTTTAAGGATAGACTCTCGGAAACAAATACTACAAGTTTTCTAAAAGAAGTTGAATTCAAAGATTTAGAACATTGAAAGGTAGCAGTGCATGCAAGTGCCACATCGTTTAAGGAAAGTCAACTTGATTCTACATCCCGACAATGTTGAAGTTCAGAATCATGGAAAATGCATACAGTGTTAGGGGAAGTGTCATTGAATATAGTCATATGGTCACACCTAGTGCTTCTTGGAGTAGTGGAAGAGGAACAATTGGCAAATTTTAGATCGCAAAAAGTGGAGAGATTGCTTGGCAACCAGAAAGCTAAGAAAGGAGGAGACCGTGAAGTACGAATAGATGGCAAACCTCTAGTGAGAGGCTGAGATGGAGAAGGGTTCACTGATCAATCAGGAAGAATGACATTCCTAAGTAGGGGAACGAACAATTTATGGTTAGGGAAGAAGTGGCATAAGGGATTCATACTAGGATTAATAGTCAACAGGTGAGGATGGATCTTTTCAAACTGATAGTGGGATGTTTCAAGGAAAAGTAGTTCTCATGAGTAGGACATTTGACCTTGGGTATAAGTGGAAGATTTCACGTACCAGAAGGAGGGACACACCTTTAAAGGTTATTCTCGTATGGAAGGACAACCCAACTGATGTCGGAGCACAATGATGTCTATGATGGTTGATGCCAAAGTGGTTAACACGAATAATCTCCTCCAGAGATGCACCTTACAAAGTGATGCTTGGACTAAGAGCTGAATTTCTTAGGATCGTCTACTGCTTGGTGTCGCCAGTATGGTAAAGGAGTCATGATTGTCTTTAAGAAGGGGATGCGATTGAGATAATGGTTTTTGCTACAATTGTGACCAAGTGAAGACTCACTCGGGTGTGTGGTGCCTTCGTGGTGATTAAAGTATTTAAATTCAAACCCAATTCGAATTATTCCCTTTGCAAGGTTGGAACATTCTCTCAAGGGTGAATCAATTGTTTTCTCAATCTCGCCCCGATGAACTGGGACAACCAACGAGGTGGTGTTCTTAGATTAAAAAGAGATGAGTCAGTGGTTGCGTATGAGGTATGGATCAAGCTAAATAGTGGGGGCAGAGCTTCACGTGAATCAAAGACATCTGACGAAGGAAAATGAATAATAGATGAAAGGGATCTAAATGGTAAAAGGATCATAGACATGTTCTGAAACAAGTACTAGAGTTTTGACCTTGGTGTGGTGGAGTTCACTTCTGCGTTGGTGTCTGAGGAAGAACCTATGACAATAGTTCCTAATGGAATGGTTACTACTGTGAATTTGAAGTAAATACGGAAGTGGAGGAGATGTTGGAGAAGTAGTGGCTTATAATAATTATAATCACAAGGATGACTGCAAGTTTGGTGAACATTAGAGGAAAGGTAGTGCTGGAATAGATTGTTCAAGGGAAAGCGTTGGATAAGAGAGGATTGACTTTTTGGGCCTATGGTTGTAGAGAGTGGAAACATGATGAAGGTAAGGCAATCTCAAACATGTTAGTTGTACCGTCAAGGTTTAGTGACGAGTTTCCAAGTGCGAACGAAGTCCTTGGAATGGGCAAGAAAGGGTATTGACAAAGGTTGTAGTGTCTAGTAGGACATGTGGTTTAGAAAGGGGTGGATACGATGTTGAGAAAATGGGACGTTAAGACTATGAAAAGGTGAGTCATATATTAGCCCTTTTCCAGGTAAGGGAAGCTAGGGTTGCTTGTGTAGTTTGAGTTTTATTTATCCTGCTGTTATTTTTTTACGATTCTATGGTTGGTGTGATTTTGTGAATGCATGGAATGCTTTGGCATGTTGGTTGGAATTTGTGTGTGTGGCTGTGTAAGAAAACAGTGGCGAGAAACTAACAATCTCGCCCAAGCGAGCCTGCTTCGCCTAGGCAAGACTTGCAAAAAATGAGTCAGGTTCACCTTTGAGCTCTCGCTCAGGCGGAGAACTCTTGTTTGAGCGAGGCAACGTCTCGCTCAGGTGAGAAGGGCTCGCCTAAGCGAGATCGTGTGGAGACCATGACTTGTCGCTGCATTTTTAGCCCAGGCGAGGGAGGGTTTCGCTTTTGGGCGAGGGATGGTCTTGCTTAGGCGAGGGGGGCTCGCCTAAGCGAGAACTCGCGTAATTGACACCTCTCGCTGTTGGCAGTCTCGCCTAAGCGAGGGCTTGTCGCCTGAGCGAAAGGACTTTTTCGCTTGGGCGAGGGTTCCTGGCTTAAGCGAGACCTAGCTTGGATTCTTGCTGATCTTTATTTCATGAATGTTGTTGGTTGTTGATTGGCTAGTTCAATGATTTATTACATAAAAGGGGGTGGATATACATGTACTATGTATGTTATGGGTGTGAACTAGAGATGGTAAATAAACTCGTCCCCGTAGGTATTGCCCGAACTCGTCCCCGTTTTGACGGGGAATCCCCGCATTGACTGGGTATAAGTATGGGTATGGGGAATCCCCAATTTTTTCAATTGGGTATGGGGATGGGGATGAATATATCCCCGCCATAATACCCGTCCCCGCCATATCTCAATCCTCATTTAA
>Ga0209389_1000952_pt1 | contig 19051 bp, 7 predicted proteins | sample CowpearedBW_FD_187526 | JGI IMG/M metagenome (GOLD analysis project Ga0209389, IMG submission 187526) | Root nodule microbial communities of legume samples collected from California, USA - Cow pea red BW (SPAdes) (version 2) | ecosystem: Host-associated > Plants > Roots > Nodule | place: USA...
CAATTTAATTGTTCAAACCCCTATCACTTTTAATCATCTCATTCAACAAAATGCCAATAATAAGTCTTAAAATTATAATCAATTTTAAAAATTCTATTATTTTTAAATTATAACTTAAATCAATGTGTTTAAATTTAAAAAAAATACATGTGTTTAACTCAAAATAAATAAATAATAAATATATATATATATATTATGTAAAAAATATTTGTTAGATTTTTTTAATTTTTACTTTTTACATCAAAGTTCATCGTGGTGGATGACTTAAAAATTCTTATTGTAAACTAGTATTTTGTGCATGAATAAATATTTGCTTTTATCTTAATATAACTAGTATTTGTAAATAGAATGGTTAAGGTGAAAATTTATCTCGTATAAGTGAAAATTCCCTCTTTATCTCGTTCAAATTTAAAAGTACGTATAATTTATCAGACAACACAAAATATATATATATATATATACTCAATGTATTTTTTTTCTTATTACGACCTTAATAAAATAGTGTATTATTAATTTTAAAATAGATTTTAAAACTCACATTTTATGTTCAAATAGTGTATTTTTTTTACTTATTTGTTTCATAGAGAAGTTCAACTTTGAGTTTCATTTGCTTAAACACTAAGTTATTCATTTAGTAATATAAATAAATGTTTTATATAATTTTTGTGGTTTCGGTTGTCATTTAATATTTTGATTTCAAAGTTATACCATCATAATTTATTTAAATATTTGTCACGAAAAATATGAGAATAAATATTTTTTATATTTGTTACGTATGTTTGTTCAATATTTTAATTTTCATAAGAAATTGAGTTAAAATTAATAAAAAATATATAATTCTTTTTTAGAATAGTTGTTAAATTTAAAATTAGGAAAATAAAATATGTACACAAAAAAATTATAAAATAACTATTAAAAGTAAAAGAGGTTTATAGAATAACATCTAAAGATAAATTAATTATAAAATAATTAATTTTTAAAATATAATTAAGGATAAAACTGAAATATATTAGATAATATTATGTTTGTTTTGCTTTGATTTTTGTGAGTTCTCATGAACATTATTACAACATAGATTTACACTATCTAAAAAAATTACTCTTTATTAACTAATGATTATACTTCTTCATTGGTCATTTAATTGAGTTATGTGAACGATATCATTTCAACATACCCTAATTATTCTTATGTTAACACAATTCAATTGATATTGAGTTTTGTTCAAATTAAAGATATTTGATTATTTCAAATACTTATTTAGTTTAGAAATTGTCAAATCCAAAAAAGGTATTTTCTTGAGTAAGAAATATTTTATTTTATGTTTCCTTGGTGATATTGGTTTTTTAGGTTTAGCAAACTAGTTATACCTATGAATCTCAATTTCAAATTTATTCTTAATGATTATGACCCTATTAAGATATCTCCATGTTTAAAAGGATTAATGAGAAAGTTTATATATCATATTTTTAGGCACCCTGCATTTAATTGGAGACTGTCACTTGTTCTAGCTAACAACAAATGCAACATTTCAACATAATACAAACATGAACAATCATTTATACAACAAAGCATTAACCGTTGTCTTCTTTGATTTATTATTAGAAGTTTGTGAAACAAGATAATGTGTCTAAATCTTTGAAGAAATCAAAATATTGTGTCATATAACCAATGGCCAGTTAAACGATTTGGTTGCAATAATTACTCAAACAATTTTTATGCTCAATGATTTTTTTTAATTATTTTTTCCTTTAATAAAGTATTATACAATATTGTAACCATATTCATACAAATAAAATTTACTGCAAACAAAAATAAAAATAAATTCAGTTACATCTGAATCAGATAATGCAATTTATCATATTCAATAACTTTTGAAAAACTCCACCCGACAATTGTTTAATCTATAAAAAACAACATTCGTAAATACTAACATAGATTTATCATTTGAGAATGCTTATTTGCATCTAATAGCATTGATACGAGAAATTGTTTATTTTCTCAGTACAAGAAGTCTAATCTGTATAATAAGATCATGAGTGAAACGTATTATATTTATAATAAGTACTACATCACGTGCTAAATATTTAATTTAAATGAATTCGTTTCTAAATGTGTGTTTATGAATTGTTATATTCCTATTTACTACGAAGTTAATAATTATGATAGAAATAAGACAATAAATATATATATATATATATATATATTATGTATATATTATTTTAGAACTTAGCTAAAATATTTATATTTATATAGAGTTGATATGGACATACAGTGCAAGCAGTGTATGTATGTATGGTAAAGGTAAAATGTTACATCTTGATTAATCAAGTGGCTGATTTTTATTTTTTATTTTGAGTTCAAGTGTATCGGTAAAATATGTAAAAACCTTATTTTGCATCTAAACATCAACTGTATTCAAAACTTTTATTTTTACAATCCCAAGTTCGTCAAAAAACAAAAACTAAAATATATTATTATTAAAAGTGTTTATTGCAAATCATGTGTAAAATGCATTGAGAGTATGATAACTTTAATATCATAAATTATTATTCAAACTTAATATTGTCATGACTTTGGTATATAATATATAACAAAATGTTATGTTTTGTATGAAATGAGAGTTAGGGGAGAGGGAACTTAATATTGTTATGACTTTGGTAGATAATATATAACAAAATGTTATATTTTATATGAAATGAAAGGGGACAGGGTGAGGAATATATGTTTTATTTTCTTAGTGGATGAGAATGTAGTAAAGTATAAATGTTCTATTTATTTGGAATAGACAATAAGATAATACAACTCATCTATTGCAGAACAAAATGTTATGTTTTATAGGAGATTAGTGTTAGGGGAAAGGTTGAGAAAGATATGTTTTGTTCTTTTTTGCAGTGGATGAGAATATAGTGAAGTACAATTGTTCTATTTATTTGAAATAGATAATAAGACAATACAACTCTTCCACTGCAGTGGATGAGGTTGAGGAATATATGTTTTGTTTTTTGTAGTGAATGAGAATGCAGTGAAGTACAACTGTTATTTATTTGGAATAGACAACAGGACAATACAACTTCTCTACTGCATGAATGAAATTGTAGGACAAAAAAATATATACAGATATAGGGGACAATGTTGCAGCAAGTTAAATAAGAGTAGACAATTATCAGAAAGATGTCATTATACTCATTATGTTAACCTAACATCATCTTGGAAGTATAATTTCATGTGACTATGTAACTTTGAATCAATATGAAGTGACATGTCTGAAAAATTATTTTGTTACTAATTATGTATGTCATTTTATAACATCTTTTCAATTATAGATTGTTGTAATACTAAAGGAACCTATTAGTCTATTTCTCAACACTTTGTTAGCATAGATACCTCTAAAATGTGTGGACTTTATGTGAAGGTAACTTATAATTCTTTTTATAGAAGGGTTAAAATACCAAAATGTATATTTAATTTTAGTGGTAAGTATGTTTTTAGTCCCTGAACTTTGACTCAAAATTGGAATTCGTTCATGTCCGAAACTTCAATATATTTTGGTTCCTACACTTTAAAAATTAATGAATTTAGTTTTCTTAACTCAATTACGTTAACTTTCTTTGAGGTGAACATATTTCTCAGTAGATATTGAACCAGGAATGTGTCAAATAATGTAAAAAACTCAAATACTAACATGAAAAACGTTTTACACGTAAAAAAAAAGTTAACATATTGGGTTAAAAGGACTATATTCATTCATTTCTAAAGTTCAGAGACCAAAATGCATCGAAGTTTCAGGGACAAATTACAATTTTTGGTCAAATTTTGAAGACTAAAAACATACTCAACCCTTAATTTTATTTATTTATTTTGTACTGATAAAAAAAAAACAAAAAATACTTACTTGTGAAAAAGTTAAGTTTATTTTTTTTTTTATATTTCAATTAATACTATAAGTTTAAAAAGAGGTTATACAAAACTTTCTACCTCATTTTGATCACACAAAGAACTTTTGATACTAAATTAGCCAACAATTAATTAAATACTAAAACATTCTCTTATACTACACTGAAGTCCTAAAAAAGTTAGTTGAAGGAAACATTGTGATACATAGTCAGACAACATTATTTTTCAAATAAATTTATAATTCAATGAACTTTTCTTCCTAAAATTAATATATATTTTTTCTATCATTCATAACACTCACAACGACCCTGTTTGTCAAATTATAAAATTATTGTCTTCATAACATAGTAATAAATCAAAAAGAACACAAGGTCAATTGAGTTGTCTCAAATTATTAACTAAAACTTTATAAATCCTAGAATCATCTTCATGTCATACTAAACATGCCAAAACATGGATGATGTAGGATACCATGTCATTCTTACATAAATATCAACTCCAGTTGAGGAATGCACTCTAGTTAACTCCGTTCCCGCATTGAATGTTCATTCACCAAATTTAGATACATGTTCTTACCTGTCTTACAACAATAAAATATTATTTTTTAATATGCATTTTTTAAAATTAAAAAAATTACTTAAATATATTGACTTTAAAAGACTTATTTTATAAAATTTATATTATAATTATTTTTATTAAGAAAATAATTATTTTATTTTAATGTTTTCCAATTATATTTTTAAATATATTAATTTTACTATATTGAATTAAATTTAGTGTAAAAATTCAATAAAAATTATGAACAACTAGAAATTTGAAGTTAAGCAGGTAAATTAAAAATTATTCCATTGACTCTTTGCATTGTTTTTAATTCGAAATTTGATGATATCTATATGTTTTTTTTTTACCCTAAGTCGTGCATAGTTTCTTGTTATTATTTTTTTCACTTACAAATCATTTAAAATATATTTTTTAATTACACTACCTTTATTATTTGCATAATATTTGTTACCATTTAAATAAGAATATTTATAAAAATATTATTTTTCTTTTCCCACATAATTTGATTGCCCAATGTACTTGTTAAAGATGAATGTAAAAAAAATGAAATAAAATTATATTATGTTTTTTTATTATATTTTATGAATATAATAAAAAGAAAGTGACATTTTATTTTATTTTGTACATATTCTTTATTTTGTAAAATTTTAAAACATCATAATCTTATTCCATTTTATAAAATCCTATTCCACCAACAAAATATAAAATAATTCTAATTTTTTTATTTTATTTTAAAACATCAAAACCTATAAATATTATCCTATAACAAGTAAATTTTAAAATATAGACAAATTTGCAAATAAGGCAAAAAACGGAGGAGCTTTTGGGATGATCGACTGCTTGAGCTGTGTATGCACGTCCGTGTCTAGGCGCGTGAATGCATATTAGGGCTGACGTGTTAATTTATTTGGCATATTCTTCGAGAGTCTTTGGATCTTGAGTTTTTTTTTTCTTTTTATCTTTTACGGACACAGACACAGAGGCCTAAACATTTTAATTAATATTACTTTTATAACAATATTATGAAATATTAGAAAGACATGCCTACATATTTCAATTCCATATTTTTAGTTTCTTGACAAGACTTAAATTGTGTTATTTTAAAACATCAATGAACATCTTAATTTTTATTTATACTGCACTATTTCATTTGAATTCGTCAATATTTGAACTAAATGTGATAATTTTAAACAATTAGTTATTTATTTATTAGTTAGAATCCAAATTACATGATTTTAAACCGATCAAGGCTATTGGACAAGGACCTTCTCTCTCCATCTTTTTCTTATTTTCAGGGAAAAACTTTATCCCCTCATTAATGTTTTGGTAGGAAAAAATTTTGGATTCTTTTCACAGTTTCCAAATATGGTCCTGCTATAATTCATTTATTATTATTATTTTTTAATAATGTGCCGCTTAATTGCTACCATTTTTTATATTTTTTTTGGCAAGACAATTTGGTTAGAAAATTAACTTGGCTACATCTAAAGCTATGTTTTCTTTCCATGTCCCCCTTTGAAAAATAAAAAATAACTTGGAGCCTGTTTTTTCTATAAATACTGCTGGATCTATAAAACTGTGGAGGAGTTTTGGGTTCACTTAGAATTTGACCTATCTTTTTTGTTTGATTAATCACATAAGTATAGTCAAAATTATATTTCCATATTCATTGTAAAGACATGGAGATTAAAGATTTATATGTTAATAATCAATAGAAACCACAAAAGTTATAAACACGTATATCAAACTAAATTGAACTTACCCATGAAAGAATTTTACATTAATAAATTATGAATCAATTTATATAAAATGTTATAATGACACTTTTAATTCAAAATCTTAAAATAATAAGTTTTCGACTCTTTTATTTATATGGTAGGACTCTTTTATTTATATGGTATTTATCTTATTTTTTTTCTAAGACTTTCAACTCACCTTAAATTCCAAACATTTATCCTATCACTTTCTAATGTTTACAATAGATGTTTGTTTCTTTCATTGTGTATTTGAGATAGAGTGTATATGATGGAACATTTATAATTTTATTAAGAATTCTTTGTTAGATTATTACACATGAATACATTCATATAAGATATCAATAAATCAATTTTAGTATAAAATCTCAAGACAGTAGATTTATGGTCCTTCTAATTATATGTTATTCATCTTATCCATTTTTGTAGCAACACTTAAGCATATGATCTAAAATATACAAAGATTTATTCACCATGCGAACCAATTTTTCTTGTTTTTTAAAAGCTTTTTGGTTGGAGCATAACTATGTCCTTTTTAACAACAACATCTTGGGTAGTGGAATCCCACAAGTGATACCCCTTCACATTATCATCATTGTTTGAGAGTATACATTTATTGGATTTTGGATTCAACTTCATTCTTTCTTGGGAGTTGTACACAAGATAAACAAATGTATGTAAGGAAGATAATCAACTGGTTTTCCATTCCACGTCTCCATCAATGTCTTTAAACCTATTAATGTTGATGCTAACTGGTTTACCATGTAATAGGTGGTCTTAACTATGGGTGACAGACTGGATCAATTCAATCTAGTTTGGCCTAGCAAAATTAGGGATGGCAATTAGGGCCTAGCCCGCGAGCCCGGCCCGCAGAAAAAATACGGGACGGGTCAGGATAGTGAGCCCGCAAGCCCGCGCGGGCTCGGCCCACATAGGCCCGCGACCCGCGCAGGATGGCCCGCAAGCCCGCGCGGGCTCGGCCCACATAGGCCCGCGACCCGCGCAGGATGGCCCGCAAGCCCGCATAAAATTAAAAAAAAACTTGCACTTGTGTATATTAATTACTTCTTTTATGGACTCTTGCATTAACGTTTCAAATTCTTGTATAATTGGAAAAGACAAGTATTATGTAATTTTTAAAATTTAAAGAATACATTGTGTATGTCATAGTATGAATATGATGAAAATGTTGAATTATCAATTTATCATCTAATTCCCCAAAGTATTTACTTAATTTTGTGAACTTCTTAAAGTTTTCCAATTTTTAAACATTGAAAGTTTTATCATAAAAATTAAAAAAAAGCGGGCCGGTCCGCGAGCCAAGGAATATGCGGGGCGTGCCAGTGTTTTCAGCCCGCATAAAGTATGCGGGACGGGGCGGGCCAGCCCGCGTTGTGCGGGCCTTATGCGGGCCAGGCCGGCCCGCATTGCCACCCTTAAGCAAAATTGGGCCAGTCTGATCCATTTTGACCCACCAAAAAGGTTGAGTGTTGGGCAGGTTAGCCCACCATTTTTTCAATCTTTTGGTTTTTCAAAATTTTCTTATGGATTATGGGTTTATTTTGAATGCATTTGGGTCTTTTTTTTTTTGCATTTTGAATGCATGAAAAACTTTCAAACTTTCTATAATATTTTTCTATGTCTTTCAAATGAGTTTTACAAAAGCAATGGGCATCCCCAAGCATCCACTACCTCTGAAACATCAAGCCACCAAATATTAGACTGCATAACATACCACAAAAACATATTTGATAATATGAAATAACATATAATTTTATTTTCTTTTTTCAAAAAAACATATCACCCCTAATAATTGTCTACTTTACTTATAATTGCATATCATTTAGGTACTTACCTTGCATGACTTTGATGTAAATCTTAGTAAACCAACCCTTTTTACCTTAAATTATAGAATGAGGAGTAAATAAGTTATAAAAAAATGGAAATTGAAATGTTTGGGTTGTTTTTGCATATAAATTGAAGGAAATTAGGAAGTTGGCATTGAGCATCAAAGTTGACGTTGAGCACTCTAAGGTGATTTTATGAAGATTCAAATATGAGTCCTACGGTTAAGCAACAATATTGACATTGAACCACACATGAAGAAAACTTCACTAAAAGGAAACCTCAAACTTATAATTGACAATTGAGTCTTAAGATAAAACCTACTTGAAAAGGAAAGTTCCAATTTTAAACATCAAGCTCGAAGCTCAAACATGGAGGAAACCCACCTAGAGAGGGAAACTTATGGTTGACCAACATCTTGAGAGCTAAAGCAACACATTATTTTGCTATTAAAATAGAGCGTGCCTTTGTTATTTGTATATTATTTTAGAAGACTGACTTAGTAGTCTAATCCTATAATTCTTAGGCATATATATTGTAATATCTTTAGAAAGAACCATGGGAGGAGGAAGACAAATCTTTATGCTTGTATTAGATATCATTTTGCAGCTAAACTATTCCTAGTTATGATTGAATGTAACTTCTCTAACTCTTCGTACTTGATTCATTATATGGTATGGTCTTGCTTTACGTATTGGTTATTTGATGTACTTTTTTTGCTTTGATGACTTCATCAATCTTTTTACTTCATTAGCTCAAATGTAGTGGGAACTGGTTTAAGTTTAGATCCAATCAAATTTCCTAATGCTTGTTAGATACCATGAATGGATCTAAGGCTTTAGTTGGTTTAAAAAGTCTTATTCGTTAATGCAAGGAGTTATTCAACCAGAGGTGAGGAATCACACTAGGTTTTATAACCTTAGGTTCTAAATGCTAGGGATGAGTTTAGAATTACCTTAAAGAGAACTTCTAAGAACTAAAGTAAAGAACATAATTTATAATGAGTTAAAGGCAATGTAGTGGATAAAGAGTAACCAAGTTCAATCCCAATATCCTAATTAACATCACTTATTCTTAGTATCTATCAAACTTATTTTCAAGATTGTCAAACCTTTACCACTAAACAAACTTGAATAGATCATAGATTATTGTTTTATCAAACCATCTCTATGTGGGCATGACCTTCAATTGAACTAGTGCACTTGCTGGATAATTTACATTCTTAGTTAGTGGAAAGACAAAACATTTATATAAAGCTTCCATTTCCAACTTTCTTTGAAGTAGAAGCTTTACACGTTAATTTTTATTTATATTTAAATTATTTGTTAAAAATTGTACAAATAACATATTTAGATTGTTGATGTGATCCATTTTGCGTGAACTAACTCGATTTAACATGACATATGCTTGACCCAACTTGCTTGACTTAGAGCTGATCCAACTCAATTTGACCTAAACTTAGCCTGATTAATTTGACACGGTCTTGATTCAACCTAACTTGATTCGAGCTTGATCCAACCTTGGGCCGACTTGAACTAACTAAGGGTCAACTTGCTTCAACCTCAATTTGGCCCTACTCAATTTTGTCCAACATGGGTCCAACTTGACTTTAGTTGGGTCGATCTTAGCACAACTTGAGTTGGCCTGAAATAGACTCAACTTGACATGATTTAGAAAAACTTAAGTCTGACCATCTCAACTTGACCTATATACTATTAGTCTAACTTGGACCTTATCTAACTTTTGTTAATATAAATATGACTTGACATGACCTCAACCTTAATTTAAAATAAAAATAAAATAAAACTCCAATTTTTTTTTATCACTTTAAAATTCAAATTTCGGCCATCAAAACACCCCATAGTAAAGTTCTACTCAATATTCTTTACATACTATGAACCCCAAAACATGCATTCCTAAAAAAAGTGTTTGATCTTTGAAAAGAGGAAATAGGATTACTTAAGGAAAAATTCGACCTTTTTATTCACTAGAAAATTAATAAATTTTCAGAAAGGAAGAAAGAAATTTTTAGGAGTTTAGAATTTGAAAAGAGGAAGAGGAAGAAATAAAAGAGAAAGAATGAAGTTATTGAATTTTAACTTATAACTAAAGTTTTTTAAGCCATTGAAAACAAAAGTTTATGCGAGTCGTGAACATTCTACCATATATAACTTAACTAAAACTGTTTTAGGTTAATTAATGATTTCCGGTTTGAGTCTTAAAAAATAACATATCATGTGTTGAATATTTAGAAAATGAGACTTTTATCAGCAATAAATAATCTTATTTTATTACATATAGTTTCTAAAAAAAGAAATGGTAATTTGCATTGTTTGACGCTAGGTTCAAGGTTCAATACATCTTTATGTCTTAGGATTAAGCTCACCGACACTCTCCACGTGGCACCTTATAGTATTATATAATGAATTGCTTAACTACGGCCAAATAAAACACAATCCATCGTTCATTCAAATATCAACTGTTTTAACAGTTTTTTCCTCAAATATTATTTCTTGTCTTAAGAATATTACACAATGTAAAATATTTTCATTATAACTAAATTTTATTAACATTATTACTATTATCAATACATTTCAGCATAATTTCTGACACTTCAATTTATCAATTTTTTCTGAAAACACACTACTGAGCAACTATTTAACAACTGTTAGTGGTTGGTAACATACAAGGCTGTGTTCATGTGTTGTGTCTAATTATATGTCTATTAAACTAAACACAAGCCGTGTCAAATTTGGCAAAATTTTCGAAGGTTAGGTTTGATGTTTATATGGTTGTTGACTAAAGAATACAAAAAAATAGATTCATTGGTTTCTTTTACTCATTTATCTCTCGACATTGTTCTTTCTTTTTCAAAATTCAACCAGAATTAAATTTTAAATTATTTTAGATCTCATCATCAGGTTCAAATTTGCATGCTAGATGGATCTAGGTCAGTCAAAGGAACAGAGGGAAAAATTCAGGAGGTCCCCAAAAACTACACAGTTTTTATTCTTCGCAGATTTACCCTTGTCGAATCAACAGGTTATTTTCAATCTTGATACTGTCACAAATGCATCAGTAGTTCATAATCATAAAATCATACACCACAAATTCATGTACACCACACGTTTGAGAATATTCTGTGATCAACATTTCTTACATGTCACAATTACTCTTGGAAAATCTACCCAACTCTTAATGGTGATTCACAATCTACTAACTTCATTTGGGAAATACTTTACTCCACTACTTCCCACAGTGAAAGTGTTGATAGATGACTTTCGTTGATATATATGTTGACCAAGACAAAATATATTTAGCAAAGAGAATTACAGAACCAACTAAAGAAAAAAATTCTTGGTGCTCCCATGTGCGCATTCAACTGCTTCAGTCAAGTTCTGATACACATAGCACGAGCAGTAAACAGAAAGAGCAAAAGAAAAATTCAAAGCATTGATGATTTAGTTGACGACCGAATGCATGGTGCTTAATCAATTGCAACAACTCATCATAACAATCATTGGCACTTCCTTATAAATATGTTGTCAGCTTTATGCAATGTGTTTCTCATCACTTCCTCACACTTTCTCTCTCTCTCTCTCTCTCTCTCTCTCTTTGCTTTGTTGTTTTCTATCCTCCAAGGAACTCTCTTTTCTCCTCTTTCTCTCTCTGTCTCCGTCTAAATCTGATGTTGGACCAGTAGAAAGAACCGCGACAAATCTCTGGCATTGGAGTGTAGATCTTATCTATCACTGTGTTGGGATTTGTGTTTGTGCTTGGACTTTGACCCTGTGTGGTACTACAACTCACTTCCATATTGGTTCTTACATTTTCTTTTCCATGGTTTAGAAGGAATCATCTGAAAAGGAATTCCAACCCAGAAATATTGTTGTACTTTTTTCTGGGTATTCGTTGAGTTAGGCGGAATTATGACGGGTTATTCTTCAAGATTCTATCTTGTTTTTATTTTGTCCATTTGTGGAGTGTTGGCTTCCCCCATTGAAGATCAGAAGAGAGATAGAATTACCCAGTTGCCAGGACAGCCAAAGAATGTGGGGTTTGCTCAGTATTCTGGCTATGTGACTGTGAATGAGCAAAGTGGGAGAGCACTGTTTTACTGGTTGGTGGAGGCACCGGTGAGTCGTGGACCAAAGTCAAGGCCACTGGTTTTGTGGCTCAATGGTGGCCCCGGTTGTTCCTCTATTGCTTATGGTGCATCTGAAGAAATTGGTCCTTTTCACATTAGACCTGATGGCAGGTCGCTTTACTTCAACCCTTATGCTTGGAACAAGTGTAAGTGAAATTCACATTCCCATTGGTTCTGTTTTTAGTTTTTCGCAACTTATATCATATCTTTATGCCTTTTTTATTTGGGGTACTGCAGTGGCAAATATACTGTTCCTTGATTCTCCTGCTGGTGTTGGTTTTTCATATTCGAATAAAACAACGGATCTGTATACATTTGGTGACCAGAAAACAGGTAATGTATTATCTAGTTGTTGTAGATGCAGGATTCACTCTTCATATCAGTTTTGTTTGTTTTAGCAACAATGATTTGGTTTATGAATTGTGATTTCACAAGCTAATGTGCATCTGGGATCTGACTTTCCAGCTGAAGATGCATATGCTTTTCTTGTTAATTGGTTTGAAAGATTTCCTCAGTATAAGCATAGAGAATTCTACATTGCTGGAGAGAGTTATGCAGGTGATTTTATGTTTGATATGTCGGTTTCCTTTCCAATTTTGTGCCACAGTTATCGATCAAATTTCTTGAACATAATTTCTCAGGTCATTACGTTCCTCAGTTGGGTCAAATTGTGTATCAGAAAAATAAGGGAATCCAGAATCCAGTCATAAATTTTAAGGGATTTATGGTGAGACTGTAAGAATCTTGAAATAGCTGTGCATTTTTGTAATCTGTAATGTTAATGGGGAGAATTGCCACTACCTTGTTACTTGGACCACTAATGATTTTGTTTTTCTCCGTTTATCAGGTTGGTAATGCTGTTACTGATGATTATCATGATTATGTTGGCACTTTTGAATATTGGTGGACCCATGGTTTGGTTTCAGATTCCACGTATAGGATGCTAAAAACTGCCTGCAATTTTGGGTCCTCTCAGCATCCATCAGTGCAATGCATGCAGGCTCTAAGAGTTGCAACTATGGAGCAGGGAAACATTGATCCATACAGCATTTATACTCAGCCTTGTAACAACACAGCATCACTCAGACGCGGCTTGAAGGGTCGCTATGTAAGCTATTATTGTTACTTATTCCATTTACCTATAAACATAATTTCTATTTCACTGAATTATAGTTGTCAAACCAGAATAGTGTACATTGAAGGGAAACTGCTGCAACTATGTTATTAGCATTGATTTTTATATTGCTTATTGAGAAGTTTCCATCAGTATTATCTCCTCTAGCATTAGATTGTTTTTGAAGTGGTTAATAAGCTTATGAAAATGTTGAGTACCATATAAGGAAGAAAATTCATAAATTTATTGTCTTAAGGTTTTGGATTGGAGGTAGTACCAATCCCTTGTGTGTAATTGGACTTATATTTCATTGGTGTTGTATTTCTCGGATGATCCTTCTCATTGATATCATATTTCCTTGACTGGCATTTTGCAATTGCTAAACTACATGAAGCAAAAATAGATCTTTGAACTTTTCATTGCAAATTTCAGCTTCAGACATATAGCACCTAGTTGTTAATATTTGGGTCACAAGCTGTTACATTGATAAATTTTTTTCTTGTTTTTTGCCTTCCAAACTCAGCCATGGATGTCTCGAGCATATGATCCCTGTACTGAAAGGTATTCTGATTTGTATTTCAACCGTCCAGAAGTTCAGAAGGCATTTCATGCCAATGTAACTGGGATTCCTTATGCATGGAAAGCATGCGGGTATGTATCATTTATGTGCAATTTTGAACTGTTTTCTTGAGGCCTATTCTATTTTTTACTATAAGTTAGATCTAAAATGTGTTTCTTAACAGTGATATTGTTGGGAACTATTGGACTGATTCTCCATTATCTATGCTTCCTATATATCAAGAACTTATTAGTGCTGGTGTCCGAATATGGGTTTACAGGTACTTGCATTTTCCTTTTATCTTCTCTTAATTATAGCTTATAGAGAAGAATCTACTTACAAATAGATGGTATAGGTGCATTGTTCTAGTAAAATTTGCCATGTGTTTCTTTGATGGCACTCCACAAAAATTTGAGAGGAAAATAAAAAGGATTACGACCATCACCACCAAACGAGTGGAAGAACAAAAGAACTTAACATGCCGCTCTTTACTTAACCCATTGAAGAATAGCCCAAGATGAAAAACTGTCCGGACATGAGTTTCAATACTGTTTGAAACTATTTGTAGCACTTACAATGAATATACGCATCATATGTGTTAAACAAAAACATTTGATACTGCACAAATTCTAACAAGTATCTCAAAATTCTTTAGACTGTATCATTAATATCACTTGTTTATCTTAAAATGAATATTAGGGATTAAAAATAATAGTTTCAAATTTTGAATGGACCAAAATTAAAAAAAAAAAGATGTTTTACAAAACTAAAACTTAAACTAAAATTTATATATTTTATAAGAAATAAAAACATTAATTTCAGATTTTATAGAGATAAAAAATAAAGAAACTTTTTTATAAGAACCTAAACCAAAATAAAAAACTCGGACTAAAAATTTATCTTATTATTTTCTTTGCAGTATCTATTCACGCGACACATCTTTATATTAATCACAGTCCAATAAAAAGTGAAAATGTTTTTACCTTTTGATCTTCAATGCTTAGTATTTTGTCTAATTTCTTTTGTAATTGAAACTCTGAAACTCTTTATCTTTGATCTTTGGCTGCAGTGGAGACACTGATGCTGTGGTTCCAGTGACAGCTACTAGATATTCAATTGATGCCTTGAAGCTACCTACCATCATCAATTGGTACCCTTGGTATGATAGTGGCAAGGTTGGTGCAACTTCTATCATTAAAAAACTGTCTCAGGAGACAGACACACACGTGATAATTTATTTTTGCTGTAGCTAAGATTTTTTTCTGTTCTGTGAAGGTTGGTGGTTGGAGTCAAGTTTATAAAGGGTTGACAATGGTTACAGTAAGAGGTGCTGGACACGAGGTTCCTCTTCATAGGCCCCGACAAGCATTCATTCTTTTTAGTTCATTCTTGCAGAACAAGTCCATGCCAACAACAAGTTAGACATTTGTTCATTACCACTTAATCAATATTCACACAACTATAGCAACATAAGTACCACCATTCTTGCACTTAGGCCAAGAATAGTTGCCAGAATAAGGAATTCAATCCTCATGAGTTCACACTTGGTTTCTCTGCGTAGAAAATTGATAAATTTACCAACAGTAGTTCTTCTACTTCTATTTCTTTGTGAAAATGTGATTATTTGTACGAAATGCTATTCTTTATATTGTTTTAGTTATCCAAGACCAATGCCATATCTTGTATATTCAAAGGATGTTGTTCTTCTAGTAATAAAAATTTCTTATACTACCAGTTAATTACTGCGATAAACTTCAACACTAATCAAGTGTAATTGAAAACAAATGGGTTGTTGCATTCTGAACCGGAGAAGAGAGATTGAAAGTGACATAGTGTGACAAAGCATTCAATGCTTAAAGCTCCTTGGTTCTGTCATACATCGCTTTGCTGTAGTTGAACAGATATAGGGGCACTGCACCAATGATTATATGGCTCGTAAATCAAGATCAAAATATATAATAATAGAAATGTTTCTGTCCACTGTGGTTAATTTGTATTCAGACCATTTATCAGCAAAGTTCATCTTCAAAAAGTGATTCAGAAGGAGAAGAAAAAAGATTGTGATTTGAGCGTCTGATCATTGATGCTAATCAATTATGTCACTAATAAAAAAAAGGCATCAACATTCATTTAATTAAGGAACTCGAAAATCACAGTTCTAAAATAGCAAAAGGCATGTTAATTAAGGAACTGCGCTGTAGTTTTCATACATTCGCATAATGGTGATGCTGTAGCAGATACTCACGGATATTTGCCAATAAAACTTTTGGAAGATGGCAATGTTTATGCATATAAAATTCCATGGTAGAGCACAATGTATCAACAAGACAAGGTGCTTTGCTAAAGGTATTTGTCATTGACGAATTAAAGCTTTGGTGGAACTTCTTTTAAGAAAAGAATTAGGGTACCTAGTGGAGCCGAATAGACACATGGTATTGGTGTGACAATAAGATTAGATGAGACAGGATAAGAAAGACAGAGCATCCCACATACTGTGTCATTATTCTATAATACCCGTCTAACAATAGCACAAATCTGGTTCATGATTTTGCTTCGCAAAGAAGTCCAATTGGGGTCCATATATCAAAAGCAGTAGCATCATTTGTAGTTACAAAAAACACCATCACTTGTTCTAAATTCTTTGCTTGCCTTGCCAAAATTCACATGGAATTGATGCTTCTGTATGCATCAGTATTAAGGATAAATACGTCAATTGTGTCATTAGAATACTTGAAAAAAAAAACCGGGAAAGGAGGGAAAGAAGGGCAGATTCGTCACACCAAGACAGAAACTAACTTCCTTAGTAACTAAGAAGGACAACCTCATTTGATTTGCTCATTTTCACATCCCCCAACAAAAGTTAGAGTTTGAAGCACAACATAAACAAAGCAAAATGAGTGTCACCATCCCTTTTTAAATGGAAACAAAGCTGAAGACAGCACAAGAAGCAGCTAACAAGAGATAGAGTGAGAGTGAGAGACATGTATAGGTTCAGCAACACAGTGATCGGGTTTTTGAACTTGTTTACACTTTTAGCATCCATACCAATAATTGGAGCAGGTCTATGGATGGCAAGGAGCAGCACAACCTGTGAAAATTTTCTCCAAACCCCTCTTTTGGTTATAGGATTTGTTGTGCTGGTGGTATCACTAGCAGGCTTCATTGGTGCATGCTTTCATGTGGCATGTGCACTATGGTTGTACTTGGTGGTCATGTTGTTCCTCATAGCAGCACTGATGGGTTTGACCATATTTGGTTTTGGCGTGACTAGCAAGGGTGGTGGTGTTGAAGTCCCTGGAAGGGTTTATAAGGAGTATCATCTTCAGGATTACTCACCATGGCTGAGGAAGAGAATACAGGATCCTCGCTATTGGAGCACTATCAGAAGCTGTATTCTGGGGTCTAAAACTTGTGAAAAGCTTGCCTCTTGGACCCCTCTTGATTACATGCAAAGGGATATGTCTCCAATACAGGTACAACCAGTTATGCAGCTTGTTTTCAAATAAGGTCATGTTAGGCATCACTATGAATTTTGACATCTTAACTATGCAGACAATCCAAAGCTCATGTTATGCAGCTTGTTTCTCCTCAGAGCTTGTTTAGGCTTTTCAAATTTTGAATGTCTTGGTTCAATAAAATAGCCAAAAAGACTTGTTTTTTTCTTTTCAGATTAATCATTGCTAAGTTACATAGTTGTGTTTTGGGTTATGCAGTCTGGATGTTGCAAGCCACCAACTGCTTGCACTTACAACATGGTAACAATGATGATGACGCAAGACCCTGATTGCTACAGGTGGAACAATGCCCCCAATTTGCTCTGCTATGAGTGTGATTCTTGCAAAGCTGGTGTGCTTGAAGACATAAGAGGGAATTGGCACAAGCTCTCGGTTCTCACTGTCACCATGCTTGTGCTTCTCATAGGAATTTATTCCATTGGGTGTTGTGCTTTCAGAAACACAAAAAGAGCAGAAACGGATTATCCCTATGGTGAAAACAGGATGACCAAAGTTCGACCCAGATGGGATTACTATTGGTGAGTCCACAATTCTCCACAAAATTTAATCATGTTGTTAACTCATTTCCCTTCCAACAATAAAACCACATAAAAGAAACAGAAATAGTGTCTTGCAGTATTAGAAATTCAAAAATTTGTTAAATTTCACCATAATGATCTTACAAGTCATTTGAATAGTAACTTAAGATGGAAAGGTAATGTAAAATACATGGTAGATGCTATTGATTGTTATAAGTACTGCCTAAAATATCAGAAGAAAAATTTGTGTATGCTTTAATTTAAAGTCTTTTGCTTTATGTAAGAAAGGAAAAGTCTTTTGCTTTGGGTATTACTTTTATGACATTGGAGTGTGGGAATTTTGAACAGATCTGAATGGTAATAAATTCAGTACAACCTTTGAATATGAGCAATTTAGCTACTGTCTAATGCTTTTTGGTGTGTGTTTTTTTCCCACAGTTGGAGGTGGTTACATGACAGAAAAGAACAACTTTATTAGAAGAGAAACTCTAACTATCATCCATGTTTGGGTGCTCCATTCCATAGTGGAAGAAGAATTCAGTAGTTTCTCAGTGTATGGTGTAGAAGGCCTAAAGGCCTTTCTTTCTACCACCTTTCCCAAATGGCTGCTTTTTTATGTATAAAGCATAATTTTGCTTTTTGTGCCATAACTTTATTTTGCCTTTTCTCATTAGTGGATGATGGTTTTTAATTTTAATGCATGAACTGTGTGCAACGGGTCTGGATAGAATAGAATAAGCAACCTAATCCCACTTGCTTTTTTCTGTTCTTACACAAATGTCCAAAAAGTAAAAATAATGGAAGATGGAATAATCGAATAAGTTCTAAGGTAAGACTTTGATGGCGTGTTTCATCCAAATGGAACATCTATATTCCATCTTAGAACAGAGTTAAACCAGAAAAAAATACTTACAAAAGTAGTAACATTTGATTTCGTTTGAAAGAGTAAGTGCTGAGACAAACCAGAATAATTTTATTATAAAAAACAAAAACAGTACGTACAATTGTAATGCTTCATTTCATTTTATATATCTCAACACTACGTAAAGTTTTTAGAATTTAATTAAAATATACAAACAATGTAATTTTTTACACCGTTATTGAACCATGAATAATCATATAAGATAAGATTCTTGATTTCTGG
>Ga0209389_1000958_pt1 | contig 19035 bp, 16 predicted proteins | sample CowpearedBW_FD_187526 | JGI IMG/M metagenome (GOLD analysis project Ga0209389, IMG submission 187526) | Root nodule microbial communities of legume samples collected from California, USA - Cow pea red BW (SPAdes) (version 2) | ecosystem: Host-associated > Plants > Roots > Nodule | place: USA...
TGCTTTGTATTTGCAAAGCTGGCATCTCCTAGCTGCTCATATAAGTAGACAAGAGCAGCAACTCCTCAAACATATTTACGACATGTAAGGAGATCTCTAAATAAATCGAGGTAATATGTACGAACATAGGTGTCGCTTTTATTTGCAAATATCATGCACCCTACAAGGTGCAAAAGATATGCACGTGCAGCAAACTCCCATAGTTCGTTATCACAACAACTATCATACAACTCTCTCAACCAGCTAAGTCTGACCTGTCCATCCTGACTTTGATTCAACTCATCGCAAGCCATGACCCGATCAACAACAAGAAGTGTAATCAAAATCTCAACTGAATTTTCATATTCAAGATTTTCAATGGAGCAAAATTGTCCAATGATGGGAAGATGAAGGAGCGACCAGACGTCATCTAGAGTGATGGTCATCTCACCAATTGGTAGATGAAAAGTATTAGTCTCGGGATGCCATCTCTCCACGAAACCCAATATTAACCCAATATCGGGATATTCATATAAAATATCGCACAGAGGCGATAATCCAGAAGCTACCACAAAGGGGAGAATAGAAGGGTGAGGAGGTCCTAATTTTTTCACTTTTTTAATATGGGAGACTACTTTCACAACTCGATCCTAAGAAAGAAGAAACATAAAACAATAAAATACATAACAACAATAAAATAAAACATTTATAAAAACTTCTTACTAACCTGACCATCCCATATGATCCGTGCAACATGATCCTGGTACCGAGTCAATAAAGATGTATCAGAGAGACCACTTGGAAATGTTGCACCATCGTTACCAATCCCCTGCTCCTCGTCCTGAGCAACATCGAAGGCCTCATGCTCAACAACATTATCCTGAACAACATTAGCCTCGTGCTGACCCCTTCTACGAGCTGAACCGGTCAGTCTCCTCCGTGCAGCACCCTGTGTAGAACTCTCGGGTGCATCATGTGAACCACGTCTAGATAAATTTTCTCGTGTCCTAACCATATCTATAATTCAAAGTTTAAAATATTACAATCAAACATAAACCATAAAACAAGTAGGGTATAGGCAGCTAGGAGATTCATCAATACAGCATATATGCATGCGCATGTCGGTCCTTGCTATAACTCTGCTACTGTGCCAGGTGGTGTTGGGAGCCTTCAAACTTTCATATATTCAAAAATATTCCAACCATTTTAACTCTCCATAATCTCAATATATACCCCATTTCTTTAATTTAAATTTTGTTTTCTGTGACTCAAACTCAGTTATTGAAACTGAAAATAGAAAAAAAACATTGAAACTCAAAAAGAAAAAGGAAACGGATGTCAAGATCTATTTCGCAATTTCCTAAAACGGATGTCAACATCCGTTTCACAACAAACATAAAAATGTTATGAAACGGATCTCGACATCCGTTTTAAAAAAAATAAAACAAAAAAACAATGAAACGGATGTCGACATCCGTTTCAGCCGTTTCACAAATTGCTAAAATGGATCTCAACATCCATTTCACAAAAAAAAAATAAAGGAAATGGATCTCGACATCTGCTATAGAGTTCTCTAAAACGGATGTTGACATTTGTTATGGCAAAGTTCAATAAAAAATAAAATGAGTATTCAGATTATAAGGGTTACAGATTAAAGTGATTAAAACATTGATAGATGGCATATGGCATACAACATACAACAACATTCACAGCATTCACGAAAAACCAAACAAAATATGAATGAGAAAACCTTAACTGGATGCGATGCGAATGGTGTTTGGATGATATGTGAATGGAAAGTGAATGCAAAAAAAAGGAGCCTGTTGCTGCTCATCGTTGCTTGCTTGATGCTGCCGCAGATATGCTCCAAGTGAAGGCAAAGGCAAATTGGCAAAAGTGAAGGCAAAGAGGGATGGCTCGTATTTTAAATGGCTAGGTCAAATTTAGGTCAAATTCACGTGACTCCTCGGGGTTGCAGGGTGGTAGAGAAAAGCATATTGGGGGTGCAACGCTTGTGGGGGTAGGGGTGCAAGGTTATTAATTTTTTACTGTTTCTTAATTACTTTTTTACTGTAGGGACAAAGCAAGCAATAAAGAAAGTATTGAGGGTACAGGAAAAAGGGTTGGAACTGCAAGGAGAAGTGTCCAGAGAGAGAAGTTGGTTGATAAACAGAAGATTAAATTACACACTTTGTTAATGAACTTTTGCACTTTTATAAATTTTAAACATTAAATTTTTATTTTTTCAAATTTTATTATGAAGCTTTCAATTTTTAAAATTTTGCAATTGAATTTTCAAATTTTACTTTTCTATCATTTAGATGTTAATTTACTGACGGTATGATAATATAATTAATAAATAAGTTATAATTTGGAATATTTAGACTCCTATTTTTTATATATATAGTCATGTTTAAAATGTTCCCTAATTTTAATTTTGATCATTTTATTTAGACTGATGTTCAATAGTGTTAAAACATGTTTCACATCCATAGAAAATATTATACAAAATAAAAAGAAGAAAATAAATTAAAATTCTTCACAAACGAAAAATAATTTATATACAAATTTTAAAAAGTTAAATGAGAAAATTCTGATAAATTAGACCACATTTAAGTTATTTTTAAATTATATGTATTCACTTTATTATTGTTACCATTTCTATATCTGTCATTATTTTAGACCTTAGGACGAAGATAACATTTTTGTAGACCTCAAACGAATTTTGATGATTTTTAAAAAAAATAGTTTTCAATAAAATAACTATATTTTTTTTTATTGCAAGTTTATCTGACGAGCTTTTAAGAACGCAACGTTATTTATTAAATTAAATTTGAAGAAACATTCTTGAACTAACACTAGAAGAAAAAACCCAAATGGTGAAAAATCTAAAAGGAAGAAAAGAAAAAAAAAAAAAAAAAAAAAAAAAAAAAAAAATATAAAAAGAAAAAAAAAAAAAAAAAAAAAAAAACTTGTTTGAATAAGTGTAAAGACATTGTAAACTACATAATTACGAAGGCGAAGTTATTAGTCGAAGGTTTCATAATTAATAGGACACTTTTGACAAATAAGAAAACAATAAGAACAAGACGATGCGACCTTAAATTAATTTTTTGTTGTTGTGAATAGTGGTTATTTATCTATCTATATACTATATATATATATTAATAGTACATTTTAAAAAATGCATTAAATTAAATAAATTAATAAAATAATAATAATAATAAAGTACTACTCATTAATAACTTTGTCAACTTTATCAAATAAAATGTTTGTCAAAAAAAAATCATTTGTAGTTCAAATTATAAAATTCTTGTTTATTACGATTATTTTTATTTTTGTTTAATGATTAATAACTTATTTAGAAAATATCTTGTATCGTGAATAAGGTGAATTTTGATATTATTTAATATTTAAATGATTCGAACACAACCAAATACACCCTCTAAGAAGACAAAGATTCCCTGAATTCTGTTGAAAACAAAAATTGCAATGTTGGTTTTGAGTTCGTCTCCCTTCACGATTACTTTCTATCATACAAAACCATTTTCTTCAAATTCTCTTAACTTGCACCATTCTTTCCCACGCCCACTGTCACCCTCTTCTTCGTTGTGCCTCAGCGCCCAACGCATTTTCACAAACTCCTTCACTTGCGCTCTCACACATTCACCTTCCCAGAAGTACGTCTACCCTGACCCAATTCCCCAATTTGCAGAATCCGTGAGTACATGTATTTTGCCGTGTAAATTTGCCCATGCTGAAACCTCATGCTATTTATTGATTCCATTATTTGGGGTATGTTGCAGGAAAGCCAGAAGTTCAAAGTTGAACTCTTTCAGAAGCTTTCGGAGGACGTGGACGAGTTCGGGGATGACCTTGATGAGGTTGTAGCCGTTTGCACTCAGGTCAATGTCGTTTTCCTTTTCAAAAACTTAACTTTATGGCGAAAACTTTTGTGGGTGTTGTTGGTTCTTGTTCTCTTCTAAAGTTTCATCAATTATATCTGGTGTAAAAAAAAAAAAAAATTGATAAAAAGAACTCATTGGAATGTTTGGAAGTAATTGCTAGTTTTGACGACCTCAAATAATGTGGTGATTCTCTTATGCCCTGTTTGGATATTACTCAGATGTGTTGATTGTGCATGAGTGCTAGGTGTTCGGGAAAACGATTGAACCGAGTTATTCTTCAAGCTTAATTGTACTTTGGTTCTGTAATTTAGCATTTCGATCGATTTTGAACTAATTTTGTTTGGTGGCAATGAAGCTAGCAAATTGTCTAACAGATATCATATGCTGACGTGATTTAGTTACATCTTTTGGTTCTGTTAATTCTGATAATTCTGATATCACAATTATAACTGTTAAATGTTAAATGTTTGATGTCGCGTAAGCAAAAACCTGTTAAAGGTTTGATGGAAGACCAGGATAGAACTAAAATCACACAATTATAACTGTATAATTAAACTTGTTATTTATTAAAATATAACAATAAATTTAAAATTATGTAGGATTAGGACATTTTCTGCAACTTTGTAAGTTTCCTGATGTCCATTCTTTCCATCAGTTATATGTTTAACTTATACATCAATGATTGACTCTTTAGATTTTGGTATGATTTGATGGTGAGAGATTCTTATAACCTGGCTTACAGCTTATTAGGTCAATTCCTGCTGGAATTTATCTAGTCCATTATCCTTAGACTTCATTGTAGATGTGATATCAATTTGAAAAGCAATATATATTACTACTTTGATATGTCCTTTTTGCTCCACAATTTTTCAAATCTTGTTTTGTACTCATTCACATTTATCAATTGCACATAATGGTATGCACACCCGTGTGTGTAGACATACACATCAATCAATCTCTCTCTCTCTTCTTTTCTTTTCTTCTAGGTTTTTATTTGACGTCTTCCAGTTCCCTAATTAGATTTTAATTGCATATTGATCACTCTGCATTTCCTTTCTGTTATTCAATAGCTAAGCAGGCACTGACTATATCTATGAGAATATTAGACTATCTTTGTTTAAATAGATTTTTGTTTGTAACAGTTCACAATTTGAGTTAGGATGTACATGTTTTCTCAATAATATGAACAGGGGATATACTTGAAGGAAGTGTTATTAATGCCTTTTTTTCTTCATTGCATTTAAGTACAAAAACTTCTTTTGATTAAAAAGATAGATTACTGCAATGTTACTGGAATGGATGGATTTAGTTAAAGACGAGGCCGAGAGTAATGGATCATCTTGCATATGGACCAAGTTCCCCCATGAGTAAGGATCCTTTTGCAAAAATATAATAAATAAATACTTGGAATAAACAAATTATACCCGGCATTTGTCTCTAGAGATTTTATAACAAACTAATGAAGTTAAAACTTGAAAGATATGCAATAAATTCCTTGATAATACCCATGTTATAATTGCCACATCTAAAGTTTAAGAAACATTCCTCTCGTTTCATAACTTGGTGGTCAGCATTCATACCTCAAAAAGAATTTGTTCACCGATGTTTGTTTCACTACTCTTTTCCTTGAAGCAATCACGTCAAATAAATAAAAATACCACAACTTTACAGATATCATTTTGTTCCAAATTTCAAGTGACATTTATATGCTGCTCTTCTTTTGCCTTTTTTGAGTTATCGAGTCTTAAGTTAATGGGAAAATATAAATTAAATAGTCCTCAATGATTTGTCTAACAAATCTTATGTTAGCCTTACCTGTTTACTCGCAACCACCATTTCGTTAATCTGGTTCAAATCTCTCCAAGTTGGGGTTCTCAACAATGTGTGGCAGAATTTAAAAAAAATAACCGCATGTCATCATTTGATAGGACTTCAGTGTCAAGGATATAAGAAATTGATCTAAGCAAATCCTATCATAAAGTATAGTCAATCCCTGGTAAATAAAACAATACTTAATGGTAAGTTGGTAAAAGCATTAACATTCCGAGTTGTGTGCAATTGCAGCTTCATATATTCTTAGTACGTGATTGAATTTTAGTTAAAATTCTCAGTATGTGATTCAATTTTAGTTAAAAAATTAAGTTGAGTTGAAATTAATTGAAATTAAAAAAATTTATTGTAATTTTTAAGTTATTTGAAAATGAGGTGAATTTTGTTTCTAATTGGATCTAAAAAAATGTTAAATATATTAACAGTGATCAATGAAAACTGAAAATTGGTTTAAGTCTTCCAACAGAAATCGAAACACAGCCTTTAATTATGGATGTATGATTCCTGTGTCAATCTATATTACCTACTAGTAGTTATGACCCCTGCTTAACTTGATGGAAATTGCTAGAGATTTTCTGGCCAATTCCCTGTTATTCGGTATCTCAATCAAGATATAAGGGCCAGGATTCCAAAGCCTTCATGAACTTCAAAATTGTAGTTCATTTCGATTAACATCAGATTTTAGCAAACTTTGGGTTTTACAGAATCGTAGAGTAGGTGTATAAAGAAGCTTAACAGATGTGAGGTGATATGTTTTGCATTGGATATAAAGTCTGACTTAGTTAATAAGGCACTTGCTTATAAAAAGATTGCTTTTATGTCTTAGTTTCTCTTTGAACTTGATTAGTTGTAATAATGTTGCCTTTTGTTGGAAACAGATTTTTAGTGAGTTTTTGCACAAGGACTATGGGGGTCCTGGGACATTGTTGGTGGAGCCATTCACGGATATGATGGTTGCTCTAAAGAAGAAGAAATTACCAGGAGCAGCCCTGGCTGCAAGATCATCACTATTATGGGCACAAAAATATGTTGATAAGGATTGGGATGTTTTGAACTCAACACTAAAATAACTTCTTTACAGTTTCTTACTTTTTCATTGTAAAGATTTCTATTTGCTCGTAACATGTGAATGCTTCAACAAAAACAAAAGTAAATTCACTTGCAGTAGATTTTGACATTCACCATTTATTTAATTTTCCTCTTCTTCTTGGAGCTATACAATCATGATGTCCCAGGAAAATGGTTATTTAGTTGTTGAGGGTGTGATTGGAGATGGAAGAGAATACTCTAGTTCAAACCTTTGTTGAACTTCTTAGCCCATATATCAAGTATTCAGCCAGAAGGAGCATCAAGAAAGAGGCAATCAAACAATGCTCTTGAGACACCTTACATTCACATCCTAGCACAACTCAGCTGCTACACTCTGAGATGCTCTGTAAAGAGGGACGCCATGATTTCAGCTTAAGCGCACCATGTGTGGAATTCATTAGCCTGTATCTGTCTGCCTTCATTCCCTGAAATTCATTATGCAGTAACATCAGTACTCGTCAACTATAAAGACACAAACACATAAAATGAAGACAAAAATTGTATATAAGTAGCATCCTGTTTTTAGTTTCTCTTTCTCTTTCTCTTTGTTTCTCAAGAAGTGCTGCATATTATTATAACATCCTTCCAGTGTTCTGTTCATACCAGTAGCAACTTAAGAAGATATAACACTAAGTCTTTATACAAATTTTTTCACGAGTATTTATAGGAGAGAGAAAAAAATGAGTTGGTCTAAAGTATACACAATAATCTATAAAACCTTTTGTATTTAGTTTTATTAAAAATTAATTTTAACTAGACAGAAAAACTTGTTTACTTTTCTATCTCCTTTAAGTATTTCTAAAGTTATCTAAATAAGGTGCTGAGTGAATTATTAGATCCAAGTGTTTATCCATGTCAAAATTCTCAAGTTTATTCAGAAATGTTGTAAGCTTCAGGTTGATGCAGGTCATAGCTATAAAACGCTCAACCAAACACATCTAAGTCTTCCACAGAATCACTTTGGATAGATTGCAAAACTTGGTAAAATAATATTCAACCAAAAAGAGAAAAAACAAATTGCTGATGAGTAACAGAAACACACCTGATATGTATTTCCTGTGTCCAACATCCCTCCAGTCTCACCATCTGAACTTGCCTTTTCCAGTTGCATTATCTGCATACTATCCACTGTCTTCCCATGAGGCTTCTTCGTCTTCGCATGTTTCTTCGCTTTCAACGCCTTCACAACCTCTGAAACCCAGAATCAGAAAAAACCATTTAGAGCACTAAACTAACTAAACAAACGCATACCCTTCATCGTACATTGACCACTACAGGTATGTTTAAAACTCAGCCAAACATCACATCAATTTAGCTTAAAAAAAAGAACTTTTAACAACCCAGTTCCAGAAACACAGAAGTTACTGCAACTGGCTCACCCTATACCTTGAGTAGTGACCAGCCTGTAAGCATGGCCAAGAGTTAGAGTCTCATTGGGGCGGAGCAGCTTCACTCGGGTAAAAAGCACTGTCTTCTGGTCCTGATTCTGTCCTTCTGGCACAGCCAATGGTATGATCAAAGACACATAATAACCAGGATTAGTCCTCATAACCTCACTTGCACTCACTGGCCAGTACAACCTCTCTATCTTCCCAGATGGGTGTTGGATCACAAGAGCTGCAGCATCCACAGCTTGGCAATTCCCCATCTCAATCAACAAAGAACCAAACTGAAGAATGTGTGAAGAAGAAAGTGTTCTGTAATGAAAACTGAAAAAAGGGTCTTTTTCTGCACAGCTCTATCCCTGCACCCCACAGCAGTTGTATACCACAGTGTTTCACTCTCAAATGGCCTTCCCAAGTCAATTTAAAGGCAAGTTGATATTAATGGGAGAGGAGCATGAGGAAAATTATTGTGGACTTTGGCATAATAATTATTATCGATGTAGTAAAATAATGTGACATTTAATATTTTATTTATTTTTATATATCTGGATATGACTGATCGGCACCGGCACGGGCCTCAGAAAAGGGTGGTAGTGCCACGTGGCGAGAGGAGAGAGCTTAGGATGTTGAGAGGGTCAAGGATCTATTTAAGGTATGGTTTTTGGTTTTTAGTGTAACATTTGGACTAAAAATAACATATTTAACCGCAAAGCGTGGGTTAATGAGATTGTTTTTGGTGTACACGAGACAACGACACTCACTTATTATTTTACTTGCTTCCCTCTTATTCTTTGTGAGGACACAAAAAAAATGTCTTTGCTATCTTCTGAAAAATAAAAAAACAACACTTCCCACCTTAATATCTCATATTTGTTAATTGTTGAATATCACAAATAAAACTTAGAGGTGCCAATATTAATTCGGATGAGTGTAATAAATTATAGAAAGTTCTTTAATTATTTTAAATGTCAGAAGTATTTATTTTTGTAAATATACATTAATTGTGCGTGCTTAGATTAATGGGTGTGGAGGGGGGAAGAAAGTACCATTATTTTGCGTACAGTATATAATATGAAAGCACATAGATAGAGGAACTGTTGTTGATTGGTTTTGAAGTGCGGTGGCAGTTAAGTGACTTCAAAGGGATTTATTGCGTGGCTGGCATAGTACAGTGTTCAAGTTCTAAACTAGGACTATGTTCCCACTCTCTTTTCTTATCTAATCTCTTTCTTTTCGTTTCATCTAGTTTTTTTCTAAAATTTCAGTGCTGGAAATGATTCATTAATTCTAATATAAGCTGAGTTTTATCTCAAAACAATTGAGACTTTTGGTGATATGTATATTTTATTGGGTTGGTGCTGTTCAATAATGTTTAGAAGTTGAAAAAAAAAACGTTAAATATGTTTTTATTTTTTAAATTTGGACGTAAAATTGAAATTTGTTTTTACATGAAAGTTTGATATATTTTGGTTCTCAAATTTTAAAAATGTATAGATGTAGTTCTCTTAACTGAATTACATTAAATTATTTTAACATGTTAAATGCATTTTAAGATGTCATTTGAGTTTGTTTACACTATTTTGACACGTTCTAGCTTAAATGTTAGTTTAAAACATCATTTAACAAGTCTAAAAGAATTAATGTCATTAGGTTAAAAAATTTATATCCATTCATTTTTAAAGTTTGGAATCAAAATGTATCAAAGTTTAAGAGATAGATGAATTTCAATTTCACATATAAATTTATGAACTAAAAAATACTTAAAAAAATGAAGAGCGATTAAAATCTTTTCAAATACTACAACTAGTTTAGACAATTCAAGAATGTTTCAATTACATAAACAATATTAGGTGAAACTTATAATTCAAAAACACAATCCTCTAACAATGATATGTAAAGGTAGAAAAAAAATCTATTATTCAAGCCATAGTAATTTAAATTTATATTATTTTAAGTTTATTTAAATGAAGTTATCTTACATTTAAATTTATACTTTTTAATTTTAAATTAATCCACTTAATTAGATTCAGTTTGGATTTCAATCGGATCAAATCTAAATTAGATCACATTTTAGATTTTGAAAATCTAAAATCAAGGCATTTTTAAGTTGAGTCAAAACATCAAAGAACCATGTCAACCCAATCTAGGTTTAAGATTTAGCCAAGTCAAATTAGATTGAAGGTCAAACCATGTCAACCTGGACAGAGTTGACTCGACCCAAGGTGAAGTTCATGCCATGTCAACATAGGCAGAGCTCAATTCGCCCATATCGTAGGTCGAGGCAAGTCGTCAAGATCAAAGGTCAAGGTGAGTCGATCGGGATTAAAGGTCTACCTAAGATGACTGAGGTCGAACATCGACTTGAGTTGGTATAGGTCGAAAGTCGAGTTGTGTTAATCTGGGTCGAAGGTTGAGCCTTGTCGGCTTGGGCTAAAGGTTTAGCTGCGCCACCCCCGGTTCGAAGGTCGACTCTAGTCGGCTGGGATCAAAGGTTGAGCCAAGTCAGTCCAAGCCGAAGGTCGATCCGACTTGGCTAAGGTTGAACGTCGATCTAAGTAGGCTTTGGCTGAAAGTTAAGTTGAGTTCACCTAAGTCAAAGGTCAAGCCAAGTTTATCCAAACTGAAGGTCGACTTAAGTTAACCCAGATAGAAGGTTGATCAAAGGTCAACTTGAGTGGGCTAGAGTCAAACCCAAGTTGACCCAAACCAAAGGTTGACTCGAGTTTACCCAAGCTAAATGGTCGAGTCACGTCATCTTAGGGCAAGGTCTAGTCTCGTTTAGGCCTCCCAAACCCAAGGTTAAGATGAGTTTGCACGATCCTTGGTCATCCCTAATCGGATCAGTCCAGACTAGGATAAAGTCAAGTCGCATGAGTTTATATAGATAAAGTCAAGACAGTCCAGGACCAAGTTAAGTCTAATATTTTCTAACTGAAATTAAGGTAAGAGAACTCAAATTAAAGTCGAGTGACCCTATAAAACCACTTACTAGTAGTCAGATTACTGAGTAGTCGTACAACTATGCCAAAATTGTCATGGTAGTATAATTAATTGTACATATTTTTTACATATTAAATCACGTGGGATTAGGGGGTTTTCATCTTTATATTGTCTAATAAGGAAAGACTTAAAAGCCTCTTAGTCTAGCGTATTTATTTTATTTCCGTTTTTACCAAAGAAAAAAAAAATGAGAAAAGAGCTTGTTAGTTTTTTCAAATCTAATGAACATAAACATTCTTCCTCTCCAACACAATATAGTCTTCTTTGCGCACCTCAACTTTCCAGAAAAGGGAGAAACAACTCAGAAAATCATAAATCCATTAAATCTTAAAGAACATTGCTGCATATACCTCTATGAAAAGGTTATTTAAATTGTAAGATTTTTTTTTTATGAAACTAACTTGGTAATCTGTAGAGAGGGAAATTATAATCATCCAATTTAAACTTTTACATGTCATTCTTTATATATAAACTGCACCTAAATCATTGTTATATAGTAGCATTATTACTTGTATTGCGTACAAATATTGTCTAAAACACTTAATCATTAAACCTTTTATAATTATTCTACTTTTGACATAAATGTTAGTATGATTTCTCAATTCCTGAAAAAGTTTGTAATACTAATACATGATAATGGCTATACGAGTATATATCATTGCATTATAAAAATAGAACAATTGTTATAGATATATGCTTAAATGACATTTTTTATTTCCACCTTGAAGCCATTTTCTAGCTTTATACAATTGATTTATTGGCTGAAAAACATTTTTATAGGTTGCTGCACCTGGTAATCAATTAGAGGATTTGGTAATCAATTACTTGATATATGCTATTATGAGCAATGAATTAATCATGCATGCCAATCGATTACTAGCTTAATAAAGCTTTGGTGACATATTAACGTGGACTATAATAGTGGATTAGCACTCTCATTTCCAAATAAAACAAATTAAAAGGAGGCGTAAATCAATCACCATGTTTATCGTGAATTTATTAGTAAAATTGGAATAAAGTCAAATAAGAAAAAACAAAACTAGCAAACTTTATGCAATATTAGAACCTATAGCAAATTAATACCATTTAAAGTATTAATCATCCGTAAATCTAATGAACGGAAAATAAAAGTAATTTAAAAAGGATTATACGTTTTAATGTCTTAAATTGCCGTGTTTAAAGCCAAAGTCTCAAAGGAGTTTAAAATATATAAATAAATAAATAAATAATGCAAACACCTTATATATAACACAATGTTTATTAAAACCAAATCTTAGTTCCAACACAATACTCGTTAAGAGCTACTACAAAATTGTTTTCCTACAAGATTTATACAAAATTGTGGTGATTATATTGCTTAGTGCTAATCAATTACCATGCACTCAAGGTATTATCTTTTGAAAAACTCAAGAGCTAATAATGGATTACTGTAATAATGTGTTTTCATGTAACTTATAAGATATTTGATTAATTTATAAATATTTGAACAAAACAAAAATGTTTGGTAAATAAGTTTATTTCACTAATTTATATAATTTTCTTTAAAATAACTAGTTTACAGATTATTATTATTATCTTTTCATTTTTACCTTCATAATCCATTAACTTTCTCATTCATTGACTTGTTTAATATTATACTGTTTTTTTTGTTTAATATTATTTTATGTATTTATATTTATCAACGGGGGTTGTAACTCGATCAGCAAGCAAACTCAACCATTTTCAGCAACTAACTCTCGACAAAAAATCATGCTGAACTTTAAACTAAAACGTTCAACTAGTTTATTTATTTATTTTCAAACATTAGCAAGAAAAATAGTTATCATGCTTCTAGTAATCAATTAACCATCATAACTAATTGATTACCTCCATACATAATGGTTTGTTTTGAGAACATTAAGGTGGTTTATGTGTTCACACCTTTAAGTAATCAATTACAAATTTACCAAATAAAAGTAATCAAATATTTAATCCAATGATAATCTTGACAACCTTATTAAACACTTGGTGTTAATGCTATAATCCTGTTCATTCCAAGGTTGTGGTAATTACTACTTTGCACGTGACCGAGTTGATTAATTTACTATGTTCATTTTTTTTTTCACTTAAATGTTTAGGGTTTAGGATAAATTAGCATGGAATCGGTGATAACCATTGACTTAAGACTATTTCAGTCAAATTTAGTTATATTATATTTAATTAAATTTGTGTACATTCAGACCGATTTAAAATATATTCATTTTTTATATATAGCTTTTTTATTTTATGTGTTGGTGTGTGGGAACGGGTTATTGTACTAACAAATTCATCAAGCAACTCTCACACGCTCACTTATAAGACTTTTATTAGTGTGTGAAAATGGTTTGAACCATATCATTGAATGGTCACCACTAAGACACTCATGTTTGAAAGGGGAAACGGGTATTCTAATATGGAGAAACTCACACTTGAGAAGGAGATTGTTTGAAATTTAAGGAGGGTTAGAAATTACTCATGGGATAAAAATTAGGAGTGGCAAAATAGCCAACCCGACCCGTTTTGACCCGACCCACTACTGACCCACTAAAAACGGGCCAGTCTGGACTAGCTCGATTGAATGAATGGGTTAAAAATAAAAACCCATCCCGTGAGCATGTTGGTGGACTAGCCCAACAATTTTTTTTATTTTATTTTTGTAGTTTTGGGCTTGAACTTACAGTTTTAACCAACGTAAAACAAAATCATAATTCTTAAATATAATAACACCCTAGGAGAAATAAAATTACAGGGGGAAAGATGGTGTCAACAACACATTTTAGTCGTAAGACTCGTGGAATTTAACTAATTAATTAATAAATGCGGGTAGTGGAAGCCTTTATAACATTAAACATTGATTGATGTGATGTGAAAAAGTACTACTTAAGTGGTTGAGAGTATTTAATTATGTGAAAGGACTTGGGTTCAAGTCCTATGTATGTAAATTGTGGGTTATTTAATTATTATTGTTTTTAATAATATGATTGAGCATGATGAATGATGAGAAAACTATATAATTATAATAATTATCACAAAACATGAATTGGTTGAATGGTTGTACATTGATTTGGCATTGGTATGGTTATGGGTTCAAACCTTGGTGAACCTAAATTAAACATTTTTTTTGCCAAAATTTCCTTTGGCATGTAGGTGAAAGGGCATGGAAACCCTAGATGACTAGGGAGCAGCAAAGGGTGGCTGAAAAATAGACCATAAAGGACCATTGAATGGTAATTAACATTACCATTAAGCCTATTCTCGTTTTTGGTAATTAACCTAGCATTAAGGCGGCTGTGATTGTACTCAGGAAACAGAGCACGAAATTTGAGAGTTTGGTGAGGATTGAGTGAGGAAAGGAGTTGCGTTGAGAAAGAGTCAAAAGGAAGATCATTGGTGATCAAGGGGGAACTCACAACAATTCCAAAATAAGCTAAGGAAACCAGGTTATAAGAGTTTTACACGTTAACTTTTTACGTTTAAGCACGAACTGTATGTTGTATGGTATAAAATGCATGAATGTTTCCTTTATTCGTTGAATTTTCAAGTTTCTAGAAATTTTTCAGAAATCGCCTGGCGGACGATGAACTGCCATCAGGCGACTCATCCTTGTGTTTGCTTGTTTTGGGTTCCTGAAGAGGAACTGCCTGATGGCACATCCCTGGCTGCCAGGTGACACATGCTGGAAAACTCTGTTTCTAGATTCTATGTGAATTTCCTGGCGGGGATGAACACCCGTCAGGCGACGTGAGTCAATTTGACTCGAGATTGATATTTTAGGCATTTTGGGATGATTTTGATCAGAGAAAAAGCAAGCATGAGTTGTCAAGGAATGATATTACGTGGTACTTCATTGAATTTAGTATAATGGAGGGATTAATTTGATGGAACAGTGCGAATAAGATTCTAAGATTTTGAAATTTGGGGATTTGAGATTGGTGAGGAATTGAGACGCGAATTACATTGAGAAACGTTAGGATCACATTTAAGTTGGTATTACCTAGCCTAAAAATGAGCATTTGCCGTTGAATTACGGTGGGGAACCAAGAAACTCATTCTGGAGAATTGGGAATCTGATTGGCGTTGTACAAGGTGAAGTTCTGGAAATTCCAGAAATTATGCATCGCCTGGCGGCTAGCTACGTGCCGCCAAGCACTATGACAGCAAGGGTGGATATGTTGGTGTTGTGAGGTGCAGACGGAAGGATAGGGTTCTGCTGGAACCCATTTCCTTTAGTTAATTGGAATCGTGATCTTGTATGAGAAATTAGGGTGACAAAATTTACAAGAGAGTAAACTAGGAATTGATTTTGGTGGGACTTGGCAATTGGAAGGATAGTTGAAAGCAGGATGGCTTAGGACTTGGTGATGTTAAGAAACTGTATGGATTGTTTCATATAGGAGTAACTGTGGAGGACTGAGGATGAAGTGGTATTAGTTTTAAGGAAAAATACTGAGATCGAGAGAAAGATGATACTTTTGGTAGTGAAATGGGTACTTTAGTATAAATCAGTAAACCATGAAAGAGTAATTAGAATTAACTCAATGGGAATGAGTGAATAAGAGTTAGCAGGCAATGATGTGACAATGAGTGCAATATATGGACTAGGGAGTGTTGAATAGAGGAGAAATGGATACTCTAGAGACGATCCACTACATGATTGAATGACAGCAACTGAAGGAAGTGCAGAAAAACCAGAACATTGGTTGTCTTGGAGTGGCGCCTGGTGGCGGGGTTTGACCCGCCAGGCGATAAGTAGTGCTCAGAGGGTCTGGAATGTCCCGAAGCGCCTGGCGATGAGACTGTTCCACTAGGCGATGGCTGTAGCATCAGTAGGCACTGGAACATGTGCGACTGACGGTGGGGGCTAGTCCCGCCAGGCGGTGTCTGCAGCTTTGACATCTTTTGAGGTGCTTTGCACCTGGCGGTACATGTCCCCTGCCAGGCGATCTGGAAGTGGACAACGCCTGGTGGTACGTGTCCCCCGCAAGGCAATTTTGCTGCAACAGCCTTGGGTTGCTGGTTCTGCATGTGTGATCTATAAGGCTTTTAGGATACTTTAAAGGTCGGCTTGTTGGTGGTCCTTGAGTTGAGCTCGGAACGTATCCCTTGAGTTGAGCTCGGAATGGCATCCCTCGAGTTGGGCTCGGGATGGGGGATGAACACGAGGAACCCTTGAGTTGAGCTCAGGTTTGCGAGTGTTGCCAATGTGAGTGTGCTGGTTGTGGCCAGTACGGATGGGTCCAGATAGATTGCCCTCCTCAGTAGAAGACGTAGAACACGATTAACATGGTGGTGGCCATGTGATGTGATATCAAAGGATGGAATTCCTTTGGTGTGATTGTGTGATTTGTATAATTGTGCCACATATATATATATATATATATATGTGTGTGTGTGTGTGTGTGTGTGTGTCTTTTTTGTTAGCTCACCCTATTTGCTTGTGTTTGGCGATGATCGTGTACGCGGTACACGGGAGCAGATGATGTTGTAGGTGGATCTGGTGAGACTTAGCAGCGGAGCGGGGAAACCTCATAGGAACAATTTTATTGAGTTTTTATCACTGATGGTTTTGGAAAAAAAGTTGTAAATTGTTATGAGACTGTTTTGGTATTTTATTGAATTTTGAGAAATTTAAATTTAAAGTTATCTTTATTATGAAATAAATTATTTGAAATTTCCTGCGTTTTTGGGAAATGGATTTATAATTAATGAGATTTTATTTTCTTATTTTATTTTATTATTTAAACCCGTAATATCCAGACGAGATGTTACACAAGTGGCTCTGGTAACAAACAATGTGGTGGTGTTCGCTCGTTTGACGATCTAGGCACGATTGTGGTGGCTCCAACGTGAAACCCTCACGCAAGGAGGGACAAGGGGCAATGTCGGTGACTCTAGGCAATTTCAATGACATTTCAAGCCAACAACTTTCTCATTTGTAGGCGACGAGATTGGAGGTGCCTCATGGTGAGATTGGAGGTACCTCATGGCGAGATCGAAGGTGCTCGTTGGAGAAAGAAAGTAGATCGATGAGAGACTCGTGGAATTGGGAGAAGAGTAACGCATGAAAGAAGCAACCTTCACTCTCGCTCTTAGATCTCACTCAGCCTCACTTTTGCTCTCATATCTCGCTCTCGTTGCTCGACCTAACTCCACCATTGTTGGTGCGTGTGTGAGTGAACAAATTGTGGGATCTAGCTCCATTTGCTGGTGTGTGGTGTGTGTAGTTTGGTGGGTGAACAAAACACTCATACGTATATGGGCTGATGGGATAGTTCGTCTCATCTCGTCTGGGATTGTTGGGTTCAAATATCAAACCCAACCTGCATTTTTTCTATTAAATTGGCGAATCGGCCCGTTGAGTTCGCTCATTTTGTTATCCCTAATAAAAATAAGTAAAATGAATAATTTATAAATAAAAGGACCAAGAAAAATAATACTACAACATTTTTAATACTTTCTTTGTATTAACATAATAATTAGAAAATAAAAAAGAAAATATATGAAAGTATGTGAAATTGACTTGTGAATCCACATCTATTAATGGAATAGAGTATATTTAGGCATCCTTAGAACCCTATCAAGTTAACCATAAAAACCGTTGGGAGGATTAAATAATTTATTCAACCTACGGATGAATCATTGCCCTCATTATCTGTGATACATATGTGGCTTGAAATTGTTGTCTTTGATTTTCAATTAAACATGTTGCATGTGAGGTATTGCTATGCTTTGACTCAAATATTAAATGAGGAATGAAGAATTGTATAATGGGGCTACCAAATTTTAGTTTTGTATCTCTTGTAGATTGGATTTTAAATATTTTCCCTTTAATTTCAAACATTGCCACCTAACATTGGACTCAAAGGGTCGTCAATGACTACTCATTTTTGTTGTTTGTTAAAATCAAGATCTCACACTTGCTTCCTCCTCCACATCATTTCACTATAATGGTCAAAGAAATTAATTTAGCATCTTTCGTTCACTTATTGTGAGAATCTGACACTTCTAACTATTTCAATTAAAATTGCGTGCATTCAATTTATGTGTCATCAATTGTCAATTCAGATCATAATCAAATGTCTATTTTTTTTTTCTTTTAACACAAGTTGTTTATATTGAAACTTATGATTTCGTGATAGGGTTTTTCTTTGTTCATTAATATGAAATCAGATTATGTACATGTATTTGGTGCACTATAGCTAGGACAAATACATTATAATGCAAATATTTGTATTCTTTAGATCAACCATTTTTAATTCTTACTCTACCCTTTCATTTATACCTTCTTTTTCTCCTTTTAAACCTTTTGTTTTTACTTTTCACCATCCATTTTCTTCTTTATTCTTCATTGAAACACCTCATTCCTCTACTTATTTTCACATTTTCCTCTTATAATTAATATTTTTATAAATATACCAAGCTTGTAAAGTGATAAAGTAGATTATTAAGTTTAAATATGAAATCCGAAGAACTAATGTAGTTATTGAGTTGAAGATGTTTGTTTATAAATTTAAGTTTTTACAAAATTAAATATTTAAAAATAGTCAAAAAAATAGAGAAATAAAGATAACGATGAAGATAAAAATAATAAGTAGAAAAAAGATAAAAAAAAATTAAATTATTAGTGGAAGCGGTTGTTTGAAAAATTCTCACGAATTAAATGATGTGATGTGACAAACTATGATCTGAAAATGACGGAGTTTGATTTCATATAATAACAACCCTTTGAAAATAATTTCAAAATACGCGTATATTATTAAATTTAAATCATATCATCAATTCATTAAATTATTCAAATATTAACTATTTAACCAATTGAACATAAA
>Ga0209389_1000966_pt1 | contig 18948 bp, 3 predicted proteins | sample CowpearedBW_FD_187526 | JGI IMG/M metagenome (GOLD analysis project Ga0209389, IMG submission 187526) | Root nodule microbial communities of legume samples collected from California, USA - Cow pea red BW (SPAdes) (version 2) | ecosystem: Host-associated > Plants > Roots > Nodule | place: USA...
ATGAAAGTAGCTGTTCTTTTAAAACAAAAGTAGCTGTTTAGCTCACAGCCATGTTGTTGCCGCTATGTTTACAAATGTAGTTATAGAAACTGAAAATTTTTTGTTCTTGGTTCTTCTTGGAATGTTGAATTTTCGAAGTGATAAAGTGCTCTGTACTAAGCTCATCTTATCATTCTTTTCATTCAGTAATAGAAGATTTTGGAGTCAACGAAAGAGGCCGAAATAATATAGAAAATCTCAGAGTACAGCTTACTGAAAAGCAGGTTTGGATGGCTTCTTCCATTCATAGGGGAGAAGAAGAAAGTCAGTTCCATCTTCTATACCTCTGGCATTATTTTGCAAATACTTATTTGTTCTTTGGATCCACCTGATTAGTTTGCTTAACATAAAAAAAAAATGGGAGGGAAGCAATTGACACAATGTAGGTGGTTTGATTGTTCGGAGATTTGGTGTACACTACTCAGTAAAGATGTTAACATTTTATGTTTTGACAATGCTGGCCTTGAGTTATGAAAAAGTCTTTTTCTAACAAACATTTTATGTTTGTTGCTTGGAGCCACCTGATTAGTTTGCTTAACATGAAAAAAAGGGAAGCCAATAATATGAGAAAATTGACACAATGTAGGTGGTTTAATTGTTCTGAGATTTATTGCACAGTCAGTAAAGATGTTAACATTTTATGTTTTGTAAATGTTGGCCAAGTTACATATATTTTTTTTCTAACATAGCACATTCTATTTTCCTTTTTTTCCCCTAAATTGGCAATTCAAAGAAATATGATATGTTATTGTTTTTGTCTCATTTTGTTTGATTATTAGATTCATGCAATTGATTTTTTTTTTTTAAGTTTCTAGTGCTAGAATGTATGTTTCTTGTCTTTTACATATTGTCCTACTTATTAGTTTCAAGAATACTTTATAATTAGATGAAATTAGTTTGCCACACTCCTTAATTTTATACTCTTTTCTTTAATATGTCTAGATTTGATTCCTTTCTCTGCAGTAATATTAGGTGTTCACTTTGCCCTTATGCAGCAACAACCTAACATACTGACTATTATTGTCCCTCGGCATCTACAACAAGGAAGAGAGATTGCCAGAGTAAGCTTTTATCCTATATCCTTTGAAAACATGTTCTTTTGGTTCAATGGCTATCTCCCACAGGAAGAACTTGTAACCAAGACAGTCTGATACTGTTAACGAAACCACCTAATAAGATGTATATTAGGAAATGGCAGAGGGGAATTGAATACTTAATGTAACAGATTTCGTGTGCAGCAATCAATGATTTATAGAAGGAAACAATTGAGTGATTTTTAGGAGGATTTATAAAGGAATCAAGGGAGGAAGTTGACTCGTAGAACTATAGGAAAGGAAGCAGTTGAAGAATAATGCGGAAAAGTTACCACCCCAGTTTTGGGTGTTTTGATCCAGTTACTAACAGATACTAAATGTTAGTAACTCCCCTGCCTGGCAGAAACTCAAACCGTTGTTCACTAGTTTGCAAGGCACCAGTCCCTACTGCCAGCCCAAACACGTGTTAGTGTTTTTGGGCTTTCGTACATTGAGAAATGTAACTTTCATTTTCAAGAGGTTTTCTTAGAATTTTTTTCCTTGGCTTGTTTTTTTGAAGTGAAGAGAATCTTAAATATAGGTTAACGAATTACCAAAATTATTGTGTTTACGTATGGATGTGCTCGTATCAAATGACAATCAGTCTATACATCTCCTTTTAGAGTAATTTGCATTCAACAAAAATGATACTCATTCAAAAATTATTCTGAATTCTAAGCACTTTTACGTTTCTACCATCTCTGAAATTCATGGTATTTCTGTTTGATTTAGTGCAGAAATTGGAGAAAGAAGGACAAAATGTGATTTTGAGGTCTCAATGTGAGAAGTTTAAGCCCGGAACTAACATTTATGTGGTAGACACATTGGGTACAACTTCTTTTCTTGACTGACATGAAATGCGTCATGCATGAAAATATACTTTTGCTGAGAATTGAGACCAGAGAATTTCTAGAGCTGCTGAGTTTAACAGGCCTTTACTAATTATTAGAAAATGGGTACCTTCTAGGATTAGAATGATTAGGGTTAATAGGGACATCATCATGATACTCACTGTCATCCATCTTCTATGGTAGGTGAATTAAGACAATTGTACACATTAACACCAATAGCTGTGATTGGGGGTTCATTACTTCCTGGTTTATCTGGCCATAACATCTCAGAAGCTGCTGCAGCTGGATGTGCTGTTCTGACAGGTGCATGTTAATGCAATTCTCAAATCTCAGCATATTATGTGTATTTGGAACTCATAATTTATTTCAGGTTGTCACGTTGGGCATTTCTCCCACATGGTACTGGAAATGCAACGATCAAATCCTTTGTCAGTTCTTCAGGTGAGGTGACAACTCATAATTAATCAACATTGTTCTTCAGCATAAAATGTTCTTAGTGTTCTCTGTGGTCGTTTTCTTCTAGGTTTCTGGTAAACCGGAGCTTGAAAAGGCTCTCCTTGAGCTCTTCACCAATGCAACACTTCTGGAAGAACGTGGAAGAGCCTCTAAGGAAGTGTTTTGCAGTTTGTCATGTGGCATTGTTGAGAAAACATGGAGTTTGCTAAATTTTCATATTTTTGGTAGATTCTCTGCAGAGGAATCCAAGAGTCTAAGACTATGAGAAATGAAGTTTCATATTCTCAACCAATTTTCTTTCGGACAGAAACCATTTATTGGATTCATTTACCGAGCGATAGAAGGCAGAAGCACACTCAAGTTGCAACCCCATTTCACATTGATGGTTGTCTGAATATAGACAAAATCAAGTAAAATAAAATGTTTATTTTATATTAAAGAAATGCTGTAAATTAATTTTATGTATTACTTTAACATCAATCTTGTTTCCTATTATTGGCTTTAAAGCTTGAAGAGTGTAGTTGCCATATGCTTCTGTTTTTCAAGAACAAGAATAATGGTTTATGAGCTCACATGAACACTAACCTATCTGTAGGCTCTTATAGGTTTGTTGGTGGGTTTGAATTCTTGTTGACTCGTGCTAGAAAATTGCAATTAATCATTTAGCTCGTCACAATCAACTTAAAATACATTTATTGTTCGATTAAATAACAATTATGAATCACAAGTTCACAGCAAGACGGTTAAAAATATCTGAAATATTATTTTCTTGACCAAAAGGAGTGCTGATTCTTTCAGAAGTAATTTTCTTGACGTTTTGGACATCTGGTGAGGATATAATACAATAATTTGGCCGATTTGAAGTATCCAAATTCGTGCTTTGAGTCAACTGTCGATCAATTAATGATTTCTGTCATCATTTAGGAATTTGCTGGTGGTTTTCCTTCTTCCTTTTTCCTTTTTCGGCATAAAGACTATCACTAATTCTACTATATCGAACCGTAATTTGGATGTATACGTGCATCATCAAATATCACACATATCATGTATAAAAAAGGAGAAATATAAACACGTGCATCATAGTAACGTGTCAAGTACGTGCAAAAAAAGTCTTAGTTTCGAGAAAGTAAGGTCAAATTTGATAACTGCAAAGACATTGTTGGATATTTCCAAGAACCTGTCATAACTTTTGTTTCTGAATTGTGAGAATGATCGAGCTTTAGCTACTCAACTTATCCATTTTTTCTGCTATGAAGAAAGTACAAGGAGAAATCTTGGATAAATACAAATAACTCACATAGCATATACGGAAATCATTGGAGAATAACTTGTGAAATCATCTGTGAAGATAAATAACATGGTTGTGGTTATTGAGAACTAATAGTGAAGGTGAGCAAATGCAGGAAATGAAAGAGTTAACACTTGTTCCCCGTAAACTGCTACAAGCACATCAATATATAAATACTATACTTAATGAAAATGCATTTAGTTGCTGCTGCTGCTGCTCCCTCTGCCATGATGATTGTCCTGAAGTAAGGGCACAGAGTCCTTGAAATGGAGCTTCTTGAGGGGCACATGGGGAGAGGATGATCCCTCTCGAAGGGCCTGAATAATATCTTGGAAAAGGTACTCATCACAAGGTATAGCAAGAGGACCACTCTTGTTGAAGCCATAACCTTCATATTGGTCTAAAAGTTTTTGAAGCAAGGGATGGTTAAGGTAATCAGCCCTTATCACAAACCTTCTCTTTGCTTCTTCTCCCACCATCACCGCCAAGTGCCCCGGCGGCACGTCCCTCGGCGGCGGCTTCTTCCCACTGCCACCACCACTGGCACTCTTCAGCCACATGCAAGAAGCCATGTTCAATTTTTTGATCTTGTGGTTTCGATGAGGTTTTTTGACTATGTAATGTTATGATATTATGTTATATTTATGTATATATATGTGTGGTGCGTTGTGGTGCAAGAGTCTTACTTTCCATGTTGTGAAGAAAGTGAGACACAGTGTGTGCTTTGGAAAACGACTGAAGGAAACTCCGAAGTGTGTTGACAAAGGTTTGGTATGGCAGTTTGGTGTTGTCCTTGTCTCAGTTCCGCATTAACGTTTTTGTTTTTCTGTTATTTATTTATTGTGATGCCTCGAAGGTGTTATGGATAAAAAAAAAAAAGAGGAGGATTTGGTTGCCTTTAATGGTGTCTGTGTGCAAAACTGCATGCTTAGTGCTATTACCACATTTCCTTTCCTATCACATAAACAACCTCAAAGGCTGAACTTTTGCTATTTAACATTTATTCAGGAGTAAATATGAAAAGTCTTTTATGTTAATAAAATATTGTATTAATATAGTTTTAAATATGATGTTAAAGATTAGATGAAATGAAGTTTGATATTTGGTGCAGTGATGCCACCAATGCTGCATGCTTTTTATTAGTGATGTCAGAGATAGAGATATGTGTGATTATGTTATCATCAAGTGAAAAATTATTCTTTATTTTTATCTTCAGTTTTTGTTCTCATTTTATGAAATTTGTGTTTCGTGTATGTTCAGGTTTATACTCAACGATTTGGAATTTTTATTTCATACCTATTTTAGTCTGCAATGAGTATTTCATCTCCAATTTTAAATATTAATTAAACAGTTTTATTATTAAAAAGTAAAAATTACAATGATAATTAATAAATAAAACATGATATTATGTTAGGGTCAACTTTTTTACTCAAAATTATAATAATAGTCGAAGTGTCACGATTCAATTCAAGTGTGATTCGAGTTATTTGATTTTTACCAGATAACAAGTAATGTCATCTGTAATATATTGTATTAACATAATATTAATGTGCAGCAAGATATATTATTTTTCATAATTGTTTTTCATACAATACGAAGTATTTATGTTTTATTTTTACTGCAACAAGCACTTTGTTTTTCTCTAATAATTACAATTTCTTTTAGTAAATCATTGGGCAATTAATTATAATAAGGTAAATTTTATTATGTACAAACAAAAGTGCCAAACTTTTGGGATTACCATATTGAAATTGATGTGATTAATACAATATAACATGATTCATCACATTGTGCAGGAAATTGAAGCATAAAAATGGTTTAATGTTCTGCAATGTACGTTAGTTTTTATATAAAAAGCAAAAATTAGAAATAGAAAATCACGTGCAGGAAACTCTGCAACTATGAAATAGGGATTAGAAAAGTGGCCCTGATTAGTGGCAACCCTCAGCCATGGATGTTGGGACCAATCTACATGTGGATATTTATGAACTTTCTTCACTTTTAGGTTTAGGGATGAAGATTAGATACATACCAGAAAATGTGCATATTTCTTTGTTATTTAAGAGGAAATTTCAGTGATAGTGGTTACCAATAGCTTTTTTCCATTTTGATGATGAATAATAAGCACAATTAATTAGGAGGATTAAGAAAAACACTCAGGTATATATGGTACCCCCAAGCACTTTCCATATATGTGTTTTCATTTTCTCCTCCTAATTTTTGTTTGGTTTTGTTGGAACTCTCCAAAAATTTTATTATCTTTTTTGAAATGATTATACATCGAAAAATTTCATAACAAACATAAAATTATTCTAATCTTAAATATATTCATATAATATTATATAATATTATTAAGGTCAATCATCATATTTAAAATATTATCTGTTTTGAAATCTATAAAATTCTTTTACGATTTTATCTTTTAGAAATCCCTTTAATAATTAATAAAAAAATATATTTAAATTATTTTTAGTCTCGATTCTTAAACAAAACAACAAGACTATTAGTAATAACTAATTTAATATGAAACTAGGGATGAAGTTTTGATTTTCTCATATCTTGGTAAAATTTTAGAAATGAAAAAATAAGATAATTTTTTTCTTTAGTAGTATTTTACCCTTCTTAACCGGAACAATAAATGTCATTGATGAAAACTTTTGTTAGCTTAATCTTTTTAATATGCATCATTTTAGGAAGGATTTTATGTTATAATTTGTGTATTTGTAGGTAATAAATGATTTTTTTTCTCATAAAAAATATAATTTTGTGAACATGAAAATGACAAATAACTTTTTGCTGCCTTAGTGTCAAATTTGGGATAGCTATAGCTTTCTTATTCACGTGGAATTTGCATTCATTCTTTGTTTTATTAATCTCATTTAATTTACATTTATTACTATACCAGAACACCATAATGTAACTTGCTACAAACATGACCATATCCTAACTTGTCCACTAAAGCTGAAATATCTTAATTATAATCTAACTCTTTGGTCCACTCTTCTGATTAAATCTTCTAAACTAACTTCTTGGTCCACTAATGCTGAATAGCTAGACCGTGCATTCAGTTCACGTTAGACCTAATAGATATCACATTAACATGTACATTTTATAATATAATTACTTGCTTTTATACCATAAATAGTTTTTAATATATAATTATATTAATCATATATAAAATTCATAATAAATTAATGCATTCAAATATAAATTATATTTCTATTTATAATTTAATAATGTATATTATAATTTTAAAAATAAAAATAAATCGAGAAAGATACAATATTAAGAATATTATCGTATTTATATCAAAACAAGCATTAATCATCAACGCAATATCATTTGAGTGAGATCTTATCGCTTCACTAATATGTCTTAAGAGGATGAAAAATGTGATTGTCCTTGTCCCTACTTAAATCTATCTCTTGATCAATGTAACTTAGACTTGAATGTTCATATAGTATTTAAAGGATATTTGATCTAGAGAAAAGATAATCAACACTAGCTCTCCCTTGATGATATGATTCTTCCTATTTGTCAAGATTTTGTCAAGATTTTGAATTAAGACATGTAAAACAGTTGTAAACTTGTTAGAACTGAAACAAATAAACAATATTAAGTAAAATAAATACGACTAAAATTTGGACACAACAAATAAGGATAAGAAAAGAAGAGAAATTATGAAACTTAGCAAGAATCAAAATTGTTTAAAATTAACTTATTGAGTTCTACAAACAATCAAAACTTAATTTCATATGCAAAGAATCATAATTATATGATTATGAAAAGAAGAAAAACACATATGTATAAATTGAGGAGGATGACATACTTCAAGGATGGAAGATATGTCTAAGAGGTTACACACACAAAAGGAAAAAATTTCTTTGATAAATATGTTTGAATTCTACAAAAAGAACCCAAGAGAAAGCCACACTAAAAAATTAAGTTTTATTTTCATATAGTGAAAATTTGTCTTTCTTTGCCTTGTTTAGGCACTACATACAACCCTTTGTTATTCACAAAGGTTACAAGATAAATAACTCAAATAACCATCCATAGTTAGCAAAAGGTAACCTCTCCAAAAAAAAACTAATTATTAATTAGCAAAGTTCTCCAAAAAAAATATTAATTGTTGAATTAGACGAGCCCCAATAATGAGTAAAGTTTGATGATAACAAAACACTCTACAAAACAATTAAATCTCTTATTAGAAGTAAAGTTGTGTTAGACGACTAAGAGAGAACGTCTAATAGATGTAATGAGGTTAAAAAATTGATCAATATGATTTGAAGATAAAAATATGTGATATGTATTGTTGCTTGCGTATTCTTAAAATGATTAATATTCATACAAATGTGTATCAATGAAAGCAAGAAGTTTGGTTTATGCAAAGGCCTAGTCTTAACATTAAACGAGTCTAAGGATCAAATCTAGGTATTAAATGAGTTCAGCGAATAGTAATCACTAGATTTAAAGCATTATATGATCCAAGTCTTTAGATAACCTAAGTTAGTGTGTTAGATGATTAAGGTATTAGATAACCAATGGGTTAGATGATCTTAAGTCATTAGACAACCAAGATGTTAGACGACCTTAACAGTTGAAACCTTTATAATGCACTTTGATGGTATGATATATGTTTTGATCTATTAGTATTCATATACTAATCTAAATGTTTGAAATAGATATTAGATTATATGAATTGCAATGTTCAAGAAAATTTTTCGTATGATAATTGCACACTAAAAGAAGAAATTTTCAAAATCAAACGATCAAATAACATAAGCATTAAGGGAATATATGTGATTGGTGAATGAATTGTTTGATTGATTGAAGAGTATTATTGCTCTAAGGATTAAAATACATAATCAAGTTGCATAAAGTTTCCTTAAAAGGACAAATTGTGAATGCCAAAGAGAGCATAATTTAAATAAAGTTCAAGCTCAATGACAAAAAGAAAGAAGATTTCCTAAAAAGCACCAATTGATTCAGAATTCAAGTCTTGAAGAATGACGTTGAAGATTTAAACTAAAAATCAAATTGAAGAAATTGATCAAGCCATTTCATATCAAGAAGATTGCAATGAAGAGTTGCAAATCAAAGTCTCAATGGCTACCTAAAACAACATCTATATAATGGATGTTAAGTCATACAAGAAAGACACAAACAAGAGAAAAGTTATGAGAAATTGTCATATCACTTGTACTTAGAGAAATTAGGTTGAGAGCTTGAATATCATAATATCTTTTAATGAGTGAAGTTGTATTTTGTGAGTGTGATTGTAACTCTTCCACACGAGAGATCATTGGATTGTTCATTGTAATTGAGAGTTGTAGAAATCATGGAAAGATTGAGAATGATACCTAGAGAGGTTGATATTCGGCATAGCCTAGATAGGTTTGTATTTGTGTACCTAGAGAGGTTGAAACTTGTTACTGATCAAAGGTGTTGATTAGAAGAATTCCTTATGCATGTTGCTTAAGAGATTGGACGTAGTCTCAAATAGAGGTGAACCAGTATAAACTTGTTGCTTGCATTTTCTCTATCATTACACTTTTAATTTAATTGGTAAACTTGTTTACAATTGTATATTTGTGCATGTAGTTTTTGAATTTGTTTTCAGGCTCTATTCATGCCCACCCCCACTCCCTCTCCTCTAGAGCCACACTAGTTAGCCACATTTTTCAATACACTTGTAACAATCCAATTTATATTTGAAATTCAACCAAATAATTCAAAGATGTTGAACACCCTGTTTAGAAAACGTAAGTTGTTCTTAAGTTGAATATGATAAGTTATCCTCCCATTAAGGTCAAACAACCTCTTCTTCAATCATGAGGCAATTGATTAATGTGACTTTTAATTATTCAAGACTTATTTTAGTAAGTCTCAACCGTTTTTGTAAAACTTCCTTCGCTTTTCATGTTCTTACTCTTATTGTAAGATCACTAAGACTAGGAATGACAACGGGTCGGGCACAAATAGTGTCTACCGGTAACAAAAAAAGTCACCCGCTACACGTCGGTTTACATGTCAGGTATCCATTAAAAAATACCCGTGAGTTTTAAGATATTCGCGAGTACCCATGGATACTCGCAAATATTTAAAAAAACTATTTTATAACTTTTTAAAATAAAATTTAAATAAAATTTAAATAAAAACACAAAAGAAAATATAAATATAAATTTAATTTTAATTTAATTTTAATTTAATTTAAATTTAATTTAATCTAATTAAATTTAAATTAATAAAACAAATTTAATTTAATTTTAATTTTTTGTGGGCAATGGGTACTCGCAAGTATGAATAGTATGTTGCCCGCATCCGATCTATTTATAAACGGGTATTAAAATACCCACTACCCGTTACTCGCAAATATCAACTATTCCTCGTCGATTTTATCCGCAGATACCTAGAGGCATAGATATTTTTGCCATCTCTAACCAAGACCTTTAAGTGCTTCAAACTCCTTTCTCTTGGTCGTATCCTCATCGTGTCACCATCCGTCACCTAAGTGGTTTTTGAATTCTCAACAACAAGAAGCAAGAACATTATCGAAAGGAAACACTTTATTATCACCAGAAGGTTTTATACACAAAGAGTCTAACACGGTAAGATTCGCAAAAATTAAATAAATATTTATTTAAAAAATATAAAGGAATGAATCAATAAATTAATTAATACGAAAAATTATAACAAAGGAATAACAATAACTTAAGTGGTTGAGTGTGTTGGATTGTGTATTGAATTTGAATTATATGACTAGTATAATGTTTTAATTATTTAATTTATTTGTGTGCAAGAAACATTTAATGGCTTATTAACCGTAAATATATTGAGGGTTTGAATTTTTCTTTTTAGTGAATTGTGTGCTAGGAATTTTTCTTTTTAAGAAAAAAAATATCAGTAATACAGACAGGATCTGACACTGATTTATTATTTATAACAGCAAAATTCACTGCTATGCAGTATTATTTGATAGTCATACATTTATTCAAATATGTATCATTCATAAGAAAAAACGTACGAGGTTTAATTCCTTTTTTAGCATTGACTTTATTACTTAAGCTTAATAGAAATTGAAAGAAGATATGATAGAGCCTGCAAAAATCCTTTACTTTTAATCAATTTTAAATAATAAAAATCACGTTAAATATATTTTTAGAGTTTCATTCTTTTTGTCTCTGGATTATTAAAAGTTTTCATTTTTTTATTGCGAATTTTATAAAAACAAAAATGTTTTCTTTACTAATGTTTTATGAATTTTGTAAAGCTATATATAAATATCTATGAAAAGAAATTCATGAAATATGTGAAATTACCAGCTAAAGTTGCAATGTACCATAAAAAGAAGAACTAAGTCACATAGTCACAAATGTTGGTCACAGGCTTGGCACCAGTATTGTCCAAAAATATTTTATTTTCTAATGTTTAAACTTATTAAACAAAGTATAGATTCACAGTTTATTTAATGACTTTTCTAACTATTAAATTTGTATAATTTCTAATAACTTCTTAAGAAAATATTGTGTTAAACGATTACGTTGTTAATGGAAAAATTGGAAATAAATGGAGAGAGCCTACCCAAATTGTTTTTTTTTTAAGAAAAAAAAACTAAATTTACTTTTTAGAAAGCCTTTTTAATTAAAAATGTAAAATTAAGACTTAAAAATGCGTGTTAGACCTTATTTACTTAAATAATGTCTATTCACATGACACTTATGCATGGGTCTAAATTATTATGGGTAATGTTTCTTAATAATCAATTATTGTTTTAACATAATTTATTGATGATGTATTCTATAAGTAAACTTATTCATTCTCGATATAGATTCTTGAGATGAACTCAAACATGTTTATTAAAACATTTTGATCGTGTATATAAGAAAAAATATATAATAAATTATATTAGTCTGTCGAGTAAGTGGCATGTTTCATTTTCAATAATAAGGAAAAAATTATAGTGTAGTATTAAATCTATGTTAATCTAGTTTAAACTATGTTAATAATTAAGTTAATTCAACACATACTTAATCTTTAGTATTTGTCAAATATGTTTATTATATCGGAATCACTTTAATACGTAATTAACCTTAAAAAGTTACTAAGTATTAATGGATTTTAATTTTATAAAAAATAATTAGTGATTAAATAAATTTTAAGTTTACAAAGAAAAAATGAAAGGTTCACGTTAATCATGTATTAACGTTAATTGTTTTCTAATAGACATACTTACTGATTACTAAAAACCAAATACATATTCAATTACTTTAATTATTAATACAATTTTAAAAAATGAAAAAATATAAACAGTTTTATTAAAGCTATAATATTTTATGTTAAACTAAAAATGAAATATATCAATTTTTGTTGTTATAAGTGGCCATTTACTTTAAATTAATAGATAAATAAATTACACATGAACTTATTAACAAACATTAAGTATTTGTTAGTTTCTGAATTTTGATATAAAATTAGAATTTATCTCTATCAAAAAATTTGATATATTTTAATCTATAAATTATTAAAAAATAAATTAATATAATTTTTCTAATCTAATCACTTTGAATTGGTTTGATGTATTAAATAAGTTTTTTTATTAATATTAAAATAAAAATATGTCAGTAATTTAAATACTAATATAAAATATCTCTGATACGTTAAAAAAAAGTCAAACAAAACTATATTACCAAAATTATATCATCATTTTTAAAATTTAAGAACTAAAACATGTAAAATTTTATATTTAAATTTAAGAATTAAAAATATATTTAATTGTATTAATAATTACATTAATCTCACACGTATCTTTTATGTGAGTAGAATGTTGTTAGAATAAAAGTTGTTGGTCCATTTTCCAATGAGATAAAGCGATTGAAAGAAAGATTCCGTAGTGGCAGTGCATGCGTTTGGAGCGCCAATTTCGGCTTCTATCTCTGATGTTTTGCTTTTTTGCAGTGATTAAAACAGAGAAAAGCTGAAACATAAGCATCACTTTTTGAAGCATTATCACATGCACACCTCCATCAAACATTTTCTTTTTCACCTTCCAATGTCTCATTACTCACCCTACCTATTACTTATATTACACTGCATAACACATTCAAATACAGATCAAGAACCAAAACTCTCCTTCCTGCTCTCAAAAAATTCGTATCTGATTCAATTCAAAAAATCCGAAATAAATTTGAGCATACAATCAAGTTTGATTAGATAATTCTTTTGATTCTTTTAAATTTTATTTTTAATATGATACCATTTTGTTACGATTAGTACTAAGTTATATAAAATTAGAGTTCATTATAATTATTATTATTAAAATTATACGTGTAGTTTCTTTTAATTAATTTTTTTACTATATTTACGTTATTTATTTACTCAGAAGAAAAATAAATTTTTTTATTAAAAAAGTAATTTAGTATAAATCAGCAATCCGTAAAACTCAACCAAATTAATCTACGACCAGAATCCAATTAATCTGATAAATTAAATGATTGAATATAAATTTTAAAATATTAAATTCGAATTATACTGGATTAATCAGATTAGATCTGAATCCAATCCAATCTGACCAATGTTTACTTTTACTTCATACACATCTACCACACACCTATATACAGCTTAAGGTTCATGCATGTAAAGTCAATGTTTTAAGCCTCCAAGATCTTATCCTAGAGAAAAACATTGGGTAGAAATTTATTTTTGAGATGTCCAAAATGACAAAGTATATATGCCATGTATGTCTTTCAAAGTATAGGATAGAAGTCCAGTTGAGTCTAGTATAAGGTCAAACTGAGTCTAGTATAAGGTCAAGCTAAAATTCATTAAAAACAACTTAATTTGTGCATAATATCCATTATGAACAAATATGGCGCAAAATTTTTAAAAGTATCTCAAAACTGTCAAATTAATCCATTAGATAAATAATCTAATAGATTAGAAGGCTAATCTATTATGCTAATAATAGAATTGATTAAATGTATCAAAACAGGACTTTGATTATTAAAAATTGGTTTCTCTGACTTCACAAGGTGTGTAACTCATTCTGGAAAAGATTATGTGAAAGCTTTCTTGGAGTACAGTGAAGGAAACAACTGGATTTTCTCAAGATTCTTCTATATTAGAGTGAATCAAATGGATCTTGGCTTAGCAAGTTGGTGTGAGATCTGATTGAAGAGATGTATTCAATCTGGTTATTATTGTTAAATTTCATATTTGTTATATGAAAATCACTAAGTTTGTGATTGTGCTACTACAAGTGTGTGTAGCCTTGCATAAGAATTTTTCTTGATTATAGTTAAGATTGACTAAGTGTTCTGTCAATCTTGAAATTATTTTGAGACATACTAAAAAAAAATTCTAGCTAAGTTTACTAAGGTACACTAGATGTAGATTCTAAGGAATCAAACCAATATAAAAATCCTTGTATTTGTGTATTTTATCTTTCCTTCACCTTACTTTGTTATGGCATAAACAATCCAACATTTGAGCATCCAATTACATTGTGTTAACAAGTTTTCTTTTAAAAAAACTGGTTTTAAAAATATCAAATCAAGCTAAATTGCCAATTCCTCCTTCCCTCCCCTTTTGGTTTGAGAAGATTTATCATATCATTTTAACACAAGGAAAATATGTGAAAAAAATAGTATTAATATAAAATTATTTTGAAAATAACATTTAATTAAATTATGAATAATTATTAATTTATTAAATTTTATTTAAACCGTTAGACCTTGGCTTCTAAGTCGAAGGATGTGGGATTATTAGGCTCGGTAGGAACATAAGCCCCCCATTCCACGGTGGGCGCCAATGTTCTGATATCAAGCTTGATGATAGAATCGATGTTAATCACCATACTCTAAGGTATTTAAATCGCCTTAGACCTCGACCTCTAAGCAATGTGAGACTATTAGGCGCGATAGGAACATAAGCCCCCACCCCACGGTGGGTGCCAATGTTCCCATCTCAAGTTTGATGATAGAATCGTTGTTAATCACTATACATCTAAGGTATTATTCGCTTTGGAGCTTGTGTTCCATCACGATTTTGTTCTTAAAAGACACCTTGGGAGGTGGAAAGAGGAAGGAGTATTTAAACCGCCTTAGGCCTCGACTTTAAAGTAATGTGAAACTATTGGGCGTGGTAGGAACATATGCCCCCCAATCAAGGTCTACGGGGAATGACGGATCATCCCCAATGAAGTGGTCTTAAAGGACTAATGGTTCCGTTATCGGTCCATGGTGGACGCCAATGTTCCGATCTCAACTCTGGTGATAGAATTATTGTCAATCACCATACATCTGAAGTATTGTTCGCTTTGGAGCGTGGACTTCGTGATGGTTTTGTCCTTAAAAGATGCCTTTGATGGTGGAAAGAGGAAGAGGTATTTAAATCGCTTAGACATCGGCTTCTAAGCGATGTGAAATTATTGGGCGTAGTAGGAACACTAAACATTTTTCAAACATTTGTTGGTGGGACAGTGAAAAAATGAAGGAAAAGAGAAGAAGTAAAGTTTTTTGGATTAAGAAAAAGAGATGAGAAATGAATGAAAAGATTATAGTTATAAAAAACCTAGCAAACTTGATTCATTGCTTGGGATAACATAATTCCTTATATAAAATTCTAACTCAACCTAGCCAACAACCCCTACAAAAAAAATTAACATTACTAGTGGATATTTACCGACAGAGTAAAAGCCTTCGAAAATTTGTTGTTATCGACGGATTTACCAGCGGATATAATTGTTGAATTTATCGACGGATGTATTCGTTGGTAATTCGGTGAGACCAATTATCCATTAGTAATGTCATCAGTAAGTTGTATGACCTTTACCCGATAAGCTGTAAAAACCTTATCTCTTAAGTAATTCATATATTGTGATATAACTTGGAATTTTTAAATTTTTTGCTTAAAAAGTAACACCATATTTTGTTTTACAAGCACATGAGCTTTGACGACATGTGCATAGGTATTTCAACAAACTCAACTCCACAAGTGATCTAGTGAGTTTGTTGATGAAAGATCTCGGAGGACACATGTAAGCAAACATTTTCATGTGTTTCCCATAAAAGTATATTTTTTACCATATTTAACTAATACCTTCTTTACTTAACATGAAGAATTTGAAATTAGAATTTCACAGGTCAGATCTGAGCAAGGCTCTTCTCTTGGTCCATCAAATCCCAATGTTGATCCTACAACAGAAGACACGGTTAGGACTTAGTGTTTGGTTGAGGTTGTTGGTGGAAATAATAAAGGAAGACTATATAGGGCAGCACAACTTGCTGCAAACACAGGTGGAAGCGGTAACCTCAAGCACTAACCATTTTCTTCCACTTCCAGTGTTGAGGACGTTACGTACCTCAGACAAAGACTAGAAGCTCTTGATCAAGCTTATGAGGAATTGAAAGGTCAATTTCAATCATTACACAATCTAGTATTGACATTGTTGCCTCCTGACCACCAAGCCCTTCAACAACCTCAGTCCAACTTAACACAGTCCCAGCAGCAACCCTCACAGTCCAGCCCAGTTCAGCCTACAGTAGTCCAACCCAGCCCAACCCAACCTAATCCATTACCAGAGCCACCACAAACTCTGGGAGAGGAATCTAATTTTGATGACTATGTAGACTATTAGGACCATATATCAGAGTTATTAAAGACTAGCTTTTAGTTTGATTGAATAATAAGAATTTGATATTACTTCACTTTAAGTTTACATACATATTATGTTTAATTAATATTGTGATATATGTTTACTTTTAATGTTGGAGTTGAATTGGATATATATTTGTTTAGAATGGATCAAATTTTATTATTGGTAGGTCTGTTTCTGAATATTTATGGTTTGCAGGTTTGGTTTGTTGTGTGTGGTAAGCAAACATGCAAAACAGACTTTACAGTCTGCTCACTATTTACCAACGACATTACCAATAGATATATCTGTTGGTAATAGTCTTAGTCACTTTACCGACGAATATTTCGTCTATTGGTAATTACCGATGGACGAAAGATCCGTCGGTAAATTTTACAGACAAGCTGTTTACTGACAAAATTTTGGTCGTTAAAAATCCGTTAGAAATTATTATTTACCGACGAATATCATCATTTACAGATGGAAATTGTCATCGGTAATACACGATTTTTTTACAGTGAACTATATCTCGTAAGAGTTAATTTTTAACTTTTGAATTTATTTTCATTCCAAACACAATATTTTTTGTTCTTTAAAATAATTACAATATTTTTCTTGTTTTGTATACTAGATTGTAGTTGCATGAAAACTTTATAACAATAAAACAATTAATAAATCAGGAGGTAAGACATCATTTATCAGAATAAAAATATAATGTGTTTTAATATGGTAAGACAAATTGAAATGTGATGTACATAAGATATAACCATTAGATATGACATCATGCTAGATTCATGATTTGTTAATGGGTGCATCCTCTGTAGGCATATACGAGATTTTATGATAAAATACATGTCTTAATCTAAATATCATATCTAAGACACTCATGTATCTATAATAACAAAATAACATGTTTTCATGTGTCTAATAATTTCATAAGTGTGAAACAAGTATTATGAAGTATAATATACTTTGTTGAAGTAGCTTAGTTGAAGACTTTGAAGACTGGATAAAGCACTAGATACATATCATGACCAAATGAAGTCTTTATAGAAAACAGGTGACATATACAAGAATGGAAGGTTGAACTTTGTATTTAATATTTTTCAAAAAATTTAGAAAATTTTTTATCTAATAAACATAAACAAATGAAGTTTATGCTTGACAGACACACTATCAAGCAAATTTTCTAAAGAATAGTGTTTGATGAAGAATTGTTTGTGATGGCGGTGCACTTAGATATATTTGCTAATTGAAAAAAAAAAGTTAAAGAGATTTTTAGATTCAAGACACATTACTATTTCTTGATAGTTACTTAGATATATTTGAGATATGATTACTTTTATTGCTTTCCAGATAACTTATGAAGTGTTTAATCATAAGTTCATTTATTTTATGGTATTTTACCACTCGCTAAGTTAGTCTTACATATTTCAAATGTATAGGTTCAAAAGTAAATTATACAATGTGACATGGAGTGTCTTTTGAGTTTTGTACAACTAGTTAGTTGCTTAGTTATCCTTTCATAAATATATTTTTAGTATTTTTCTTCCTTATGTAAATTCATATGTATAGTTATGTATATTATCTTTTAGATGTTATATATCGCTGACTTGGAACATCAATGTATAACAAATATTATCTTACGTAAATATTCCTTTATATAAATTTTATTATCCAAATTTTATTATTTATATTATACCCAAATCTTCTCTAGGGTGTTATACATGTCTAGCTGCATAACATCAAAAACTCTCATTATTAAGTCCAGTTTTCAATAATAAACATAGTGTTGGGTGTGAGGACCAAGTTGCAAATGATACTTGGAAGGAATTTTTCTCTAATATTAGCCGTGACAAAGTTGTGAATAGAAGTTTCATTCCTATAAATCTCTCCATTTCTCTTTCTCAAAATGCACAATTGACCCTAACTCAAAATGTTGAAAGAATATGATGATTGTTGGGTTGTTGAACTAGATGATGTTATTTATTTTGTATTATATCTTTAATCACTATTGTGAATAAATATATGTTGAATTATATTGTATGGTATAGTAAAATTAGAGAATTTAAACAATTTGATCAACACAACTTTGTTTAAAAGTAAATTGATGTCAAAATTAACTTAAATTTAAGTTTAAGATAATTATATGGTTTGAATGATGAGTTTAAGTGTAACATCCCAGTTTTAGCAGCTTAAAACTAATAAAATAGGATGTTCCACCTTAGTGTTCAAAACAGATAAACAAATGTATAAAGTATATTAATACAGTCTTATAAATGATCAGACTATATAAATATATCAATTATACAAACCAAACATTTCTAACTCTAAACACAAGCTAACCACTTACAATAGCTTCCCACAGAGACCTCCTTCCGACCTAAAAGATGGCTCCTCAACATACAGAGGTGCCTCTGAAACTGTAACCACCACTGCTCCCACCGAATAGGTGATCATCGCAAAAGGAAAACATGCAACACAAGACAGAAACACAGAAGAAGGGTAAGCTAATGACTTTTAAAGAATTTTCTCAAAGATATAATATTGATATATATATATATATATATATATATATATATATATATATATATATATATATATATA
>Ga0209389_1000969_pt1 | contig 18934 bp, 17 predicted proteins | sample CowpearedBW_FD_187526 | JGI IMG/M metagenome (GOLD analysis project Ga0209389, IMG submission 187526) | Root nodule microbial communities of legume samples collected from California, USA - Cow pea red BW (SPAdes) (version 2) | ecosystem: Host-associated > Plants > Roots > Nodule | place: USA...
GAACGTCGAAATTGAAGACGTGGCTGACCTCGGGAATGTCGAGGCCGCGGGCGGCGACGTCGGAGGCCACCAGCAGCGGCAGCTCGCCCTTGCGGAACTGATCCAGCGCGGCCATGCGGGCCGGCTGATCCATGTCGCCGTGCAGGGCGCCGACGCTGAAGCCGTGCTTCTGAAGCGATTTGTGGACGATGGCGACTTCACGCTTGCGGTTGCAGAAGATGATCGCGTTCTTGAGGTCCTTGGCCTCGCGCAGCAGGCGGCGGAGCAGCTCGCGCTTCTCGTGCGCCTCGCGTCCGGCGGGCACCTGGGCCTGGGTGACAGTCACGGCGGTGGTGGCGGGCCGGGAGACTTCGACCTTCTGCGGATTGTGCAGGAAGGCCTCGGTGATGCGCCGGATCTCCGGCGGCATGGTCGCGGTGAAGAACAGCGTCTGCCGCGTGAAGGGGACGAGCTTGCAGATGCGCTCGATGTCGGGGATGAAGCCCATGTCCAGCATGCGGTCGGCTTCGTCGATGACGAGCAGCTCGACGCCGGTGAGCAGGAGGCCACCGCGCTCGGTGTGGTCGAGCAGGCGGCCCGGCGTTGCGATCAGCACGTCGACGCCGCGCATCAGCTTGGCATCCTGATCGCCGAAGGAGACGCCGCCGATCAGAAGCGCGACGTTGAGTTTCTGGCCGGCGCCGTAGCGGTCGAAGTTTTCCTTCACTTGCGCCGCGAGCTCGCGGGTCGGCTCGAGGATCAGCGTGCGCGGCATGCGCGCCCGGGCTCGGCCCTTTTCGAGGATGGTGAGCATCGGCAGCACGAAGGCCGCGGTCTTGCCGGTGCCGGTCTGGGCGATGCCGAGCACGTCCTTGCGTGCGAGGACGTGGGGGATCGCCTGTTCCTGAATGGGGGTGGGGTTGGTGTAACCGGTGGCCGCCACTGCGGCGAGGACTTTTTCGGACAGTCCGAGATTTGAAAAGGACATTGAGCCTCTGGTCGAAACCGCCGTTCGGAATCGAGGGTAATAAGGCTGTCGCGTTCCACCCCGAAACGGCGCGCTCTCAAAGAAGCTGGGGGTGCTGACTCACGCGAACAAAGCGCCAGGCTCGGGAATCGGTCTTCGATCTGAGCCGCGTCGCCCCGGAACATAGGCGGGAATCCGCCAAAGTCAATGGAGCGGGCGCGGGAAGACCCTAAAAAGCCTGAGGTTTTTGCCCAAATAGCGGGCGCGGTTGAGGTTTTCCGCCGAACCCGGCGGGCTTGGCGGAGCCGGCAAACGGCGGCTAATGCCCCTCCCGATCCTGGGCTCGGAAGTCGCCGGGCGCCATGCCATAGGCGGCGTTGAACACGCGGTAGTAGGTTGCCAGGCTCTCGAAGCCGCAGGAGGTCGCGATGTCGGCGATCAGCCGCTCGGGGGCTTCGCGCATCAGGCGGCGGCTTTGTTTCAGGCGCTCGTCGGTCACGGTCTGCGAGAAGCTCTTCTCCGCCGTCTCGAACAGCATGTGCAGGTGACGCACGGAAATGCCGAGCAGGTCGGCCACCGTGGTCGGCGCGAGCTTGGGGTCTTGCAGGTGGCGCGCGATCAGGCGCCGGGCCTGCGAGTGGCGCGCGATCCGCAGCGCGGCCTGTCCGCGGCGGCTACCGGGCCGCAGGATGCCGCGCTCGATCAGCGCCAGATGGGCGAGTGCCTGGACCAGGGAGGTCGCATCGGCAGCGCCGCCATCCGCCGCGGCCTCACCGAGATCGGCGAAGCAGGCGCCGAGCAGCGGCGCCAGGGTGGGATCGTCAAAGGTCCGCGGTGCGAGCTCGCGCAAGCGTTTGTCCTGGGCCGGGATGCTGCTCACCGGGATCTTCAGGATCCGCAAATGGAAGCCGCCTGCGCCCAGCGGCGCGGTGCGATAGGGCAGGTCGGTATGGCTGGTGGCGAAGCTGCCGTTTGCGATCGCGAAGTCGCTGCCGCGCATGCCGCCGAACCAACCGCCGCTGCCGAGCTGCTGGTAGACGCAGATAGCGTCGCCCGGCGCGGAGGCGATGTCGGATGCACTGCGCTCGACGGTGTAGGGTGAGGCCTTCAGATCGACGAGGCCGGCGCCGCCAAGCTGGCGCAGCGAGAATTCGCCGAAGAAGTCGGCGCGGCGTTCGCGCGCGAGCTCGGCGGTGACGCCGAACAATCCCTTGGCGCGCACCTCGCGCCAATAGTCGAAGCGGTCGTGCGGCTCGACCTCGTCGGTGCACCAGCGATACACGGCAGCCCCCTTCAACGGAATGCCCAGGAAAAAGCAGATTCCGACGGAATCTGCCATAGGGCCGATGATGGAATCGGGGACCAAGGCCCTTGAACCGTCGATATGGCTGGGCCGACTATCACATCAACGGCCGGGTTTGCCATGAACGACCGTTCGAAGGAGACCTGCGTGGGGCCGTTCTGCAACGGGAATATTTCAATGACGCGTCGGCTTTTCAGAATTCTGGCGGCACTTGGCCTGGCAGTGGGCCTGAGCGGCCTCGCGCTTCCCGCGCATGCCGAGAAGCGCGTCGCGCTCGTCATCGGCAATAACGACTACAGGAACGTGCCGAAGCTGCTCAAGGCGGTCAACGACGCCCGCACCATGGGCGATACGCTGAAGCAGCTCGGCTTCTCGGTGATGCTCGCCGAGAACCAGAACCGGCAGCAATTCTCCGAGACGCTGCTCGCCTTCGACAGGGCGATCGAGCCCGGCGACACCGCGTTCTTCTTCTATGCCGGCCACGGTTTCGAGATCGCCGGCCAGAACTATCTGCTGCCGACCGACGTTCCGGCGGCGACGGAAGGGCAGGAAGAGCTCGTGCGCGATGCCTCCATCCTGGCCGACCGCATCGTCGAGCGCCTTCAGAACAAGAAGGCGCGGACCTCGATCCTGGTGTTTGACGCCTGCCGCAACAATCCGTTCGAGCGCAAAGGAACCCGCGCGGTCGCCGGCGGCGGCGGACTCGCGCCGATGACGCAACTGCCGGAAGGCGTGTTCTCGGTGTTTTCGGCAGGTCCCCGCCAGACCGCGCTCGATCGCCTCTCCAACGACGACGCCAATCCCAATTCGGTGTTCACGCGCACCTTCGCCAGGGAGCTGCTCAAGCCTGGCGAGAACCTCGTGCAGGTGGCGCAGCGCACCCGCCGTGCCGTCAGTGAGATGGCCGATACTGTGAAGCACAAGCAGGTGCCGGTCTATTTCGACCAGATGGTCGACGACGTGTTCCTCAGCGGCCTCGCCAAGGATGCCGCCGCGCGCGCGGACGATCCGCCGCCGCAGAAGCTCGCGGCGCTGCCGCCGGTGTCGGTGCCGCACTTGCCGAAGGAGGAGACCACCAACGCGCCGATCGCGAGCTTCTCGCGGCACAATGGCGGCTGGAGCGTGGTGTTCTCCTTCGCCGACCCGACGCTCGGCATTTCCTGGCGTATGGCCGGCAAGGGCGATTTCCGCGAGACCGGTTTCATCGACACGCTCGATCCGCGCACGCGCAAGCGGATGCCGAACCCGTCGATCGAATTGCCGTCGGATGCGCAAGCCGGCACCATCGAGGTCCGCTATGTCGATCAGTCCGGCGACATGCAGGGGCCGTTCCCGATCAGGTTCGATCCCGAGGCCGCGCTGATCCGCGACCAGCGCAAGATCCTCGACATGACCTCGACGAGCTGGCTGTCGTTCCGCGAGTTCAATGGGCTGCTGGTCTACTACACCCACCTCGTGTCCTACCGCTGCGCCATCCGCGAGGTGCGCATCGGCATCGACACCGCCGTGCCCAACCAGGTGCTGAAGATGCCCGCTTGCGACATGCGCGATCCCAGCGCGATCAGCGCCGGCATGCCGCTCTACATGAAACTCGCCCCGGCTACGCAGTTCGTCTCGGTGGAGCTGACCTATCGCGACGGTAGCGTCTCGGAGATCAAGAGTTTTCGCAGCGCGAACCGCAGCAATAATTGAGGTCGTCGTCGGCCGCGGCGCGATGAGCAGAAGACGGAACAACTCCTGCTGACCTGACTTGGATTGTCTGTCAAACCAGGGAGACGATTCATGATCCGCAGATCCATCTTCGTAATGATCGCTTGCGTTGCACTGTCGACGGCCGCCTTCGCTCAAGGGGGAGGTGGTGCTGGCGGCGGAGGTGCAGGCGCAGGTGCGGGTGCAGGCGCAGCGGCAGGTACAGGTACCGGCGGCGCCAGCGCGGGATCTGCGGCCAACTCGGGTGTCGGAGCGGGCTCATCATCCAGCAGCGCCAACTCTGGGCCGTCGGCTCCCTCAGGGATGGGAACGCATGACGCCACCACGGGGGCCAACATCAACACCAACATCGGCCAACCCAATCCGAATGTTCAGCCCCCGACCGCGAATGCCAAGACGCCGGCAGCAGCGCAAGCCGAGCGAAACATGGGCGTCGGTCACGCACCCAACGGGTTGCCGATCGGCAGTCCGGGCACCGGGACCAGCAACGAGGACCAGAAATAGTCAGATTCCGTTTTAGGAGAGGCCCGCGTTCTGCAGGCCTTTCTCGTCGGACGCTTGTTTGCTGCTGGAAACCGCGTTGGCCTTTCCCTGCAAATTGAGACTGCCTTCGGCCTGAATCGCGCTAGTATCGTCCGGCATGGCTTGATCGATACTCACATCGCGGATCGCGGCGGCAATGACCTCCGATCAACAACAAAACCGGACCATGAAAGTCCGCTGCTGCATCGTCGGCGGCGGCCCAGCGGGCATGATGCTGGGCTATCTCTTGGGGCGCGCCGGCATCGACGTCGTGGTGCTGGAGAAGCATGCGGATTTCTTCCGCGACTTCCGCGGCGACACCGTGCATCCCTCGACGCTTCAGGTGATGGACGAGCTCGGCCTGATCGACGGCTTCCTGAAGCTACCGCATCAGCGCTTGCAGAAGATGGATGGCCTGTTCGGCGGCACGCCGGTGCGCGTCGCCGATCTCAGCCGGCTTCATACCAAGTACCCCTTCATCGCCTTCATGCCGCAATGGGACTTCCTGAATTTTCTGCGCGAGGCCGGCAAGCGTTTTACCTCGCTCAAGGTGATGATGAGCACGGAGGCCGTCGATCTGATCCGCCGCGGTGAGACGGTGACCGGCGTGCGGGCGAACACGCCCGAGGGCACCATCGACATCGCGGCCGATCTCACCATTGCCTGCGACGGCCGGCATTCGACGGTGCGCGAGCGCGCCGGCCTTAAGGTCGAGGAGATCGGCGCGCCAATGGACGTGCTGTGGTTCCGCGCTGGCCGCAGACCCGACGAGACGGAGAGTGTGTTCGCGCGGATCGAGCCCGGCAAGATGATGATCACCTTCGACCGCGGCGATTATTGGCAATGCGCCTATGTCATCGCCAAGGGGCAATTTGATGCGGTGAAGGCGAGAGGACTGCAGGCGCTGCTCGACGACGTCGTGCGCATGGCGCCGATCCTTCGATCCGGCATCGCTGAAGTGAAGAGCTTTGACGACATCAAGCTGCTCACCGTCGCGATCAACCGCCTGACGCGCTGGACATTGCCAGGCCTGCTTCTCATCGGCGATGCCGCGCACGCGATGTCGCCAGTCGGTGGCGTCGGCGTCAATCTCGCCGTGCAGGACGCGGTCGCGACCGCAAACCTGCTGGCCGACAAGATGCAGCACGGTTGTCCATCGGAGAACGAGCTCGATGCGGTGCGACGCCGGCGCGAGTTCCCGGTGAAGATGACGCAGCGAATGCAGGTCATCATGCAGAACAACATCATCAGCGGCGCCTTGCAGCCGGGCGATCGGCCGCTGAAGGTGCCCTTGATCTTGCGCCTCATCACCGCGCTGCCCTGGCTCCAGGGCATTCCGGCGCGCCTGCTCGCGCTCGGCGTTCGGCCCGAGCACGTGCAGTCGAAGGCCGCGCCGACAGCTTAGCGCAAGACATCGCTAGGGATAACGCTGCGTTAAAGCGCGTGCGGCGCGTTGCGCACGTGCAACAGCACAAACGGATTCACGGACCATCCCGTGTCGATCTTGTCACGTTAACCGTGTTGATTTCAATTTTAGTAAGAGCCGTCTGTGACCGTGCGCCCATCAAAGGACACGGGGTGTACCATGCGTAATAAATTGATTGCCGCCTTCGCCTGCACGACGGCTCTGGTTTCGACCGGCGCGGCTTCCGCCGCCGATCTCGCTGCGCGCTACACGAAGGCGCCCGCCTATGTCGAGCCGCTGTTCAACTGGACCGGCTTCTATGTCGGCGGCCACATCGGTGGCGCATGGACCAACGAGCAGTTCATCAACAACGGGACCGGCGCGGCGTTCGGCGATTTGCTCCCGGGAGAAGGCTATCGTCAACGCAACTCGGGCGTCATGGGGGGCGCGCAGATCGGCTACAACTGGCAGGCCAACAACTTTGTGTTCGGCATGGAAGGCACGATCTCCGGCCTCGACAACAAGGGTACGGTCGTGAACACCGCGTTCCCCCCGGCGAACGACGTGTTCTCCTGGCGGGCCAATGTGCTGGCGACGGTCGTCGGTCGTGCCGGCTTTGCCGTGCAGAACAACCTCTTCTACATCAAGGGCGGCTATGCGGGGGTCAACAACCGGCTCTCGGTCACCGACCCGGTCGTAGCGGGTACGGGCGGACAGACTCACTGGGCCAATGGCTGGACCGTCGGCGCCGGCTGGGAATACGGCATCACCCGCAACTGGATCGTCGGCCTCGAATACAACTACGCGGCCTTCGGCAGCCAGACCTATCAGCTCGGCGGCACGGCAGGCAATTACACCTTCGATGCCAAGCCGCGTGACATCCAGTGGGCCGTCGTGCGCGCGAGCTACAAGTTCGACGCGCCGGTCATCGGTCGCTACTGAGCAGCGAACGACCAAGCACATACAAAAAAATCACTGCCAAACTCAAAAGCCCCGGGTACCGAGCCCGGGGCTTCTCTTATCCACGATTCACGCGAACGACACGGCGTGAAGCGAGCCGCTCAAAGCTATTCCGACATCAGAATTATGATGCGTATCCTTCTACATTAGGGAAGTACATCTTACATATGTGTGTGGCCCACGTGCAACTTGCGCGTGAAAAGTGAATGCGTATCCATATCCGACGGCTTTTCCATCTGGCCGCGCCCCGCTTTTTCGCTACGTTCATGACCAATTGTTTCTATGCATTGGGGATTGGGTCATGAGACGATTTTTCGGGTGGGCATTTACCACCGCTTCGCTCCTGTCACTTGCCAGCGTGGGCGCTGCCTCTGCGGCTGATATGGCTGTGAAGGCAAGGCCGGCTTTGCCGGCTCCAGCACCGGTCTACAACTGGACCGGCTGGTATGCTGGCGTGAATGGCGGCTGGGCATTTGACGCTTCGTCTACCGGCAGCCTAGTGGCGTCTACTCCGGGCTTCGCAGGTGCGATTGCCGCCGGAGGCACGCCGACCTTCTTCGGTGCCAAGCATGAAGGCGGATTTGGCGGTGGCCAGGTTGGTTACAATTGGCAGATGGCCAACTGGCTGGTTGGTGTGGAAGCCGACATCCAGGGAGCGGATATCGGTCGCACCTCAACCATCATCTTCCCGGGCGGGGCGGTATTTCCGAGCGTTTCGACCGGTCGGGATCACATCGACTGGTTCGGGACTCTCCGCGGCCGTGTCGGCGTTACGGCCGGTCCGGCGTTGTTCTACGCGACAGGCGGTCTTGCCTATGGTGGCGTCAGGACAAACATCAGCAATGTCTTTACGCCCGCCGCTGCGGGTAGTTTTTTCGGCAGCGACAGCAGCACGCGGATCGGATGGGCTGCCGGCGCCGGCGTCGAATGGGGCTTCGCGCCCAACTGGACGGTGCGGGGCGAATATCTGCATGTCGATCTTGGCCGTTCGAACGTGACCATGTTCGACCCTGTGAATTTCCCGGCCGAGTCCGCGACGTACCGCTTCAATCATGTCGTTGATGCCGTTCGCGTGGGCGTGAATTACCGCTTCGGCGGACCGGTGGTCGCGAGATACTGATCTCTTCGCGTGGACTGCATCAAAAGCCCCAGCTCTCACGCTGGGGCTTTTTCGATGAGCTCCAGCGTATCAGGCCATCACCGAGAAGCCGCCGTCGACGGGAATCGCGGTGCCCGTGACGAAGTTCGAGGCGGGCGAGGCAAGGAATACGGCGATGCCGGCGAAGTCGTCGATGTCGCCCCAACGTCCCGCAGGCGTGCGCGCCAGCACGCGCTCGTGCAGCCCCGAGACTTGCTGCCGTGCGCCGCGGGTGAGGTCGGTGTCGATCCAACCCGGCAGGATAGCGTTGACCTGGATGTTGTCGGGCGCCCAGGCGTTGGCGCAGGCGCGGGTGTACTGCACGATGCCGCCCTTGCTCGCCGCATAGGCGGTGGCGAAGCTCGCGCCGAAGATCGACATCATCGAACCGATATTGATCACCTTGCCGTTGCCGGATGCCTTCAGCGCCGGATAGGCCAGCTTCGAGCACACGAAGGCGCTGGTGAGGTTGGTGTCGATCACCTTGTTCCACTCGTCGAGCTCGAGCTCGTGCGGGGGCTTGCGGATGCTCATCCCGGCATTGTTGATGAGGACGTCGATGCGGCCGAGCTCCCTGATGACGCGGTCGACCATGGCCGCGACGGCGGCCTTGTCAGTCACGTCGGTGGTGATGGCGATTGCCTTCACGCCGCGCTGGCTGAGATCGGCCACGGCGGCGGCGGACTTGGCTTCGTTGCGTCCGACCACGGCGATGTCGGCGCCGGCGTCGGCAAGGCCGCGGGCCATGCCAAGCCCGATGCCGCCATTGCCTCCTGTTACGACGGCGACCTTGCCGCGAAGATCGAACCGGCTGGATGTCATGCTTTTATTCCCTGGTTTCTTCTATTGGTTGCTTTGCCAGATCAGCACCAGCCCGAAGCCGGCCATGGCTGCGCCATAGCCGGCCCATTGCAGCTGGTTGACCATGAAGCTCGATCGGGGCCAGGCAAGCGTGCCCGTGCCCTGTCCGATCCAGAGCAGCCCGACGGCAGTCGCAAACAGGCCTGCGATCAGCAGAAATCTGCGCATGCATTCCTCCCATCAGTCCGCTTCTGTCGCGACACGGCGACGAAGGATCGCCGCCGCCGCGAAGGCTTGAGCGCACACTAACCGTAGCTTCGGTTCGGATACAATGGCAGCGCCGGGACAAGCCGGCGTGCGGGGGAGGAGGCTATGCTTCTGGACAAGCACTCGAGCCGAAGGCGATCAGGGATGCCGATCGGCGGTGGTGGAAGCGCGGCCTCGTCGATGCATACACCTCACTGAGGCGTGCGTCGGCCGTTGACAGGCCCACAACGAAAAAGCCCCGGACGATGCCGGGGCTTTGACGTCTGAACGGGAGGTCAGATCAGTACTTCGCGACGACCGGACCGGTCCAGTTGAAGCGGTAGACCAGCGAGGTGCTGATGGTCTGCACCAAGGGCTTGAAGCTGATGGAGTCGGTGGTCACGACGTTGCCGACGTCGGTGCGGACGGCAATGTCCTTACGATCGTAGTAGGCAGCACGATATTCGGTCTTCATGAACCAGCCCGGCGCCGTGATGCCGAAAATGTTCAGATTGTTTTCGACGCCACCGCCGACGAACCAGCCATTGCGGTTGAACGAGTCGGTGTGGAAGCCCGAAGCCGTCCCGGCGAGATTTGTCAAACCAGCGCTCGACCAGTGCGATCCAGTGTAACCGCCATTGACGTAGGAGAGAACGTTCGGAGCAACCAGATAGCCGAGGCGAACACCCGCGGCCCAAGCGTCCTGCATCTTGATGCGGCCGGTCAGCGCGGCAAACTCATCGTTGATGCTGCCGCGCAGGCTGCCGAACTGACCATCGGCGAACACGCCAGCCACCCAGGTGCCGGAGAACTGCCAGTCGTAGCCGGCACCGACCGTTCCAAACCAGCCATCGCCGCCAACACGCTGATCGATCGTCACGGGAACGCCAACGAAGTTGGTGTGGGAGTCCGCATCCCAGACGCCGCCGCCGGCGCCACCGAAGATGTAGAAGCCGGTCCAGTTGGCGACCGGCGCGGGCACCGGAGCCTTCACGTAGGGACGGGCAGCAAGGTCAGCGGCCGAGGCCGAACCGGTCATTGCCGCAACCGCGGTCAGAGCGAGCAAAGTCTTCTTCATGTTAAAATCCCCAACCCTTGGTCTGTCGTAGCCGGCGCGAGCGCGCTGTAAGTTCGTGTGATCTGATACCCGGACTATAGACGTTTCCGGCCGAAATGCTGTTGCTGGGCAGGCACACTCGCCGGAAAACGCCGATCGGCAGGGATCTGATTTGAGAGGACCATTTCATAAAATAACTACATCCTATCAATAGGTTGGATGCTGATGGTGTAAGTTTGGAGTCTGCAACCTCTCGTTAACGAAATCGGCTTCGTGCGGAATGGAGGCAATCCTGCCTCAGCTTTAGTTCCCGTGAGTCGTTGGCCGAGTCGCAGCGCGAAGGGTGGGAATCAGCCGCGTCCTGGCGGACCACCGGTAAGGTTGTCGGGGAGGCAGTGTCGTCCTCACAAACGAAAGGGCCCCGGCGGTCAAACCGGGGCTCTTGATGGGACGCGGCAGCGTGAGGCTGGCGGGTCAGACGTCCAGCAGTTCCTCGCTGGCAAACTCGGCCTTGTCCGAGATGAACGCGAAGCGCGCCTCGGCCTTGGTGCCCATCAGGCGTTCCACCGAATCCGCCGTGGTGTCGCGATCGTCGGCAAGCAGCACCACCTTGAGCAGCGTTCGCTTGCTCGGATCCATGGTGGTTTCCTTGAGCTGCGCCGGCATCATCTCGCCGAGGCCCTTGAAGCGGTTCACCTCGACCTTGGCGTTGGCGTTGAACGCGCTCTTGATCAGCTCTTCCTTGTGCTTGTCGTCGCGGGCATAGACCGATTTGGTGCCGTGGGTCAGCTTGTAGAGCGGCGGCACCGCGAGGAAGAGGTGCCCTTCGTCGATCAGCCGCGGCATCTGCCGGTAGAAGAAAGTGATCAGCAGCGAAGCGATATGCGCGCCGTCGACGTCGGCGTCGGTCATGATGATGATGCGCTGGTAGCGCAAATCCTCTTCGCGATAATGCAAGAGCTGGCCGCAGCCGATCGCCTGCACGAGATCGGAGAGCTGGGCATTCGCCGTCAGCTTGTCCTTGCCGGCGGAGGCGACGTTGAGGATCTTGCCGCGCAACGGCAGCACCGCCTGGGTCTTGCGATCGCGCGCCTGCTTGGCGCTACCGCCGGCCGAGTCGCCCTCGACGATGAAGAGCTCGGAGCCTTCGGTGCCGGCATCGGTGCAGTCGGCGAGCTTGCCAGGCAGACGCAGCTTCTTGCCCGCACTCTTGCGCGCAGTCTCCTTTTCCTGGCGCCGGCGCAACCGCTCCTCGGCGCGATCGATCACGAAGTCGAGCAGCCTGTTGGCCATGTTCGGATTGCCCGACAGCCAATGGTCGAACGGATCCTTCATCGCCTGTTCGACGATGCGCTGCGCTTCTGCCGTGGCGAGGCGGTCCTTGGTCTGGCCCTGGAATTCAGGCTCGCGCACGAACACCGAGAGCATCACGGCGGCGCCGACCATCACGTCTTCGGAGGTGACGGACGCGGCGCGCTTGCCCTGACCGACGCGCTCGGCGTGATCCTTCAGGCCGCGCAGCAGCGCGCTGCGCAAACCCGATTCATGTGTGCCGCCATCGGGCGTCGGCACGGTGTTGGTGTAGGAGGAGAGAAAACCGTCGGCATCGGCGGTCCACGCCACCGCCCACTCGCAGGCGCCATGGGCACCGTTGCGGCCGGACTTGCCGGAGAAGATGTCGGGATGCACCAGCGTGTCGGCGTGGATCGCCGCAGCGAGGTAGTCCTTGAGACCGCCGGGGAAGTGGAACGTCGCCTCCGCCGGCACGTCCTCGACGCCCTTGAGCAGCTCGGGCGCGCAGTTCCAGCGGATTTCGACGCCGCCGAACAGATACGCCTTCGAGCGCGTCATCTTGAACAGGCGCTGCGGCTTGAACGAGGCCTTGGCGCCGAAAATGTCGGTGTCGGGCTTGAAGCGCACGCGCGTGCCGCGGCGGTTATTGACCTTCCCGAGATCCTCGAGCTTGCCCTTGGGGTGCCCGCGCTCGAACGTCATGCGGTAGAGCTTTTGGCTGCGCGCGACCTCGACCTCGAGGCGCGAGGAGAGGGCGTTCACCACGGAGATGCCGACGCCGTGCAGACCGCCCGAGGTCTCGTAGACCTTGGAGTCGAATTTGCCACCCGAATGCAGCGTGCACATGATGACTTCGAGCGCCGACTTCTTCGGGAATTTCGGATGCGGATCGATCGGGATGCCGCGTCCGTTGTCGGTCACGGTCAGGAACCCGTCCGCGCTCAGATCGACCTCGATGAAGGTCGCGTGCCCGGCCAGCGCCTCGTCCATGGAGTTGTCGATGACTTCGGCGAAGAGGTGATGCAGGGCTTTCTCATCGGTGCCGCCGATATACATGCCGGGTCGGCGCCGCACCGGTTCCAGGCCTTCAAGCACCTCGATGTCGGCCGCCGTGTAATCGGCTTCCCCGTTGCCCCGCGAGGCCGTCTTGGCGGCGGACGCACGGGACTTTGGCTCGTTGGCGCCGAACAGATCGTCTTTCGCTTTGGTTTTCAACTGCTTGGACATATTTCTTGATACGTTTTGAGGGCCGCAGGAGCGGCGAATCGGTTAGGCCGACTATGCCACTTCTGACTCGGAAAGGTTACAGCTCGGCCTGTCGGGCCGTGTGGTTGGGAGCCAATCCCGGCGATTTTATGCCGCAGACCCGCCTGTTCCCGGCAATTTGACGTCCCGGCCGACCTTGGGGCGGGTTTTGTGACTTGATGTCACACAAGCCCTTGGCTTACCAGTCCTTTTCATCGAGCAGCACCTTGAGACAGGGCGGAAGGCTAATCTGGAATGGAGCAGTTTGCGCACGCCCTGGCCGACTTCGTGCGCGCTCACCAGGCTTGGGCGGCGCCGATCGTGTTCCTGCTCGCCTTCGGGGAGTCGCTTGCCTTCATCTCGCTGCTGGTTCCGGCCTGGGGCGCGCTGGTGGGGATCGGTGCGCTGATCGGGGTGAGCGGCATCAGCTTCTTTCCGGTCTGGATCGCTGGCGGCCTTGGCGCGGCGCTGGGCGACTGGGTCTCCTACTGGTTCGGCTACCGCTACAAGGAGAGCGTCGCCCAGATGTGGCCACTCTCGCGCTACCCGGAGCTCCTGCCCAAGGGCGAGGTCTTCGTGCGGAGCTGGGGCGTGCCCAGCATCTTCATCGGCCGCTTTTTCGGCCCCTTGCGCGCCTCGGTGCCGCTCGCAGCCGGCATCTTCGAGATGCCTTATTGGAGCTTCCAGATCGCCAATTTCGTCTCGGCACTGGTCTGGTCCGCGGCGCTGCTGCTGTTCGGCGACGTGATCGCGAAGCTGATGGAATGGATCTGGCGCCTCCTCTGAGGCCGTGAAACCTTGACGGGAACCGGATCTGGCCTTATAGCCGCGCGCCATGATCAACGCCGCGACCATCCTGTTCGCCCGTCGCCGCCGCCGCTCTTTAGCGGTTTGGGCGGTCGATCGCGTTTGAGATCATCGTCTTTGCCGCTGGATCCGGTCCGCGGCATTTTCTCTCCTGTCAGCGCGATCTGATCCGGCGGCTTCCCAAGGAGGCCCAGCAGGAGACCACGATGTACACGCCACCCTTTTTCAAGCAGGACCGCGCCGCGAGCCTGAAATTCGCCGAGGAGCGCGGCTTCGGCACCATGTGCGCCTTCGATGGTCGCAAGCCGGTCGCGTCCCCGCTGCCGTTCTATCTGACCTATGCCGCTGACGGCACGCCGCAGGCCGCCTTTCATGTCGCCCGTCACAATCCGCTGCTAAAGCTTGCGGGCGGTGATGCGTCCTGGCTGCTCGCGGTCAATGGTCCCGATGCCTATGTATCGCCGGACTGGTACGTCTCGCCCGATCAGGTGCCGACCTGGCTCTACCAGTCGGTGCATCTGAGCGGGCCGGTGCGGCTGCTATCGGACGACGAACTGGCGCTGCAGATCGACACGCTCAGCGACAAGTTCGAGACCTGGTTGCTGCCGAAAAAGCCGTGGACGTCAGGCAAGATGACGGCGGGCCGGCTGGAGACGATGAAGAAGGCGATCGTGGGTCTGGTGATGACGGTTGAGGGGGTCGAAGGCAGCTTCAAGCTGAACCAGCACAAATCGGACGCCGACTATACGGCGATCGCCAATGCGCTTGGCGCCGGCGATGCCGATGCGAAGCAGATCGCACATTTGATGCGGCAGGCCCGGCCGCAAGCTTTTGCAAACGATACGAACATGCTCGAAGGGAGCGCGCCATGAGCCTCGCTGACACCACCAAAGCCCCGACCACCAGCGCGGCGAAGAAGCCCGCAACCGTCTTCGTCGACGGCGGCTCCGGCACCACCGGGCTCGGCATCAACGAGCGGCTGAAGCTCCAGGGCGACGTCGCGGTGAAGACCATCGCCGACGACAAGCGCAAGGACCCGGCGGCCAAGAAGGCGCTGATGGAGGAGGTGGATCTCGTCATCCTCTGCCTGCCCGATGATGCCGCCAGGGAAACGGTCGCTCTCGTCGACAGCATGGGCGCCTCGGCGCCGAAGGTGCTGGACGCCTCCACCGCCTATCGGGTCGCGCCCGACTGGGCCTATGGCTTCCCCGAGCTGACGCCGGATCAGGCCGGCAAGATCAAGGCCGCGAAAAAGGTCTCCAATCCCGGCTGCTATCCGACAGGCGCGATCGCGCTATTGCGGCCGATCGTCGATGCCGGCCTGCTGCCGCAGGATTATCCCGTCACTGTCAATGCGGTGAGCGGCTATTCCGGCGGCGGCAAGTCGATGATCGCGAGCTTCGAAGACGGCAGTGCGCCGTCCTTCGAGCTCTACGGTCTCGGCTTCGAGCACAAGCATCTGCCGGAGATGCAACTCTATTCGAACCTGACGCGGCGGCCGATCTTCATTCCCTCGGTTGGCAACTACCGGCAGGGCATGCTGGTCTCGGTGCCGCTCCAGCTCGACACGCTGCCGGGCAAGCCCAGCGGATCCGATCTCCAGGCCGCGCTCGCCAAGCGCTACACCGGCTCGAAATCCGTCAAGGTGATGCCGCTCCAGAACGAGGCGACCAAGGGCGGCCGGCTCGAGCCGGAGGCGCTCAACGAAACCAACATGCTCGAGCTCTACGTCTTCGCCAGCGACAAATATCACCAGGCGGTGCTGGTCGCGCGGCTCGACAATCTCGGCAAGGGCGCATCCGGCGCGGCCGTGCAGAACATGCGCCTGATGCTGGGACTGCCGGAGGAGTAGCTGATCGAGCGTTGCTCGCGAGGCCAGTCTGGTGGACGAAGCGACGCTGCAACTTTCTACCCCGGTAAGACAATCGAATGACGCCTGAAAGGTACGCGTGATGAGCTCGAAGAAGATCGGCATTCTCGGCGCCTCTGGTTACACCGGGGCCGATGCGGTGCGCCTGTTGGCGCGGCATCCGAATGCCGAGATCGTCGCGCTCACCGCCAACACCCACGCCGGCAAGTCGATGGGGGACGTGTTTCCTCATTTCTTTATGCTGGACCTGCCGAAACTCGTGGAATGGGAAAAGGTCGACTGGAGCAAGCTCGACGCGGTGTTCTGTGGGCTGCCGCACGGCACCACGCAGGAAATCATCGCCGCGGTCCTCGAGGCAAATCCCAAAATCAAGGTCCTCGACATGTCCGCCGATTTCAGGCTGCGGGACAAGAACACCTATGCGCAATGGTACGGCCATGAGCACCGGGCGCTCGAACTACAAGGCGAAGCGGTCTATGGTCTCACCGAATTCTATCGCGAGAAGATCGCGTCGGCGCGGCTGGTCGCCTGTCCCGGCTGCTATCCAACTGCTGCGCTGCTCGCGCTGGTGCCGCTTGCGAAAGCAAAACTGATCGACGTCGATGACCTCGTGATCGACGCGAAATCGGGCGTCACCGGCGCCGGCCGCGGGCTGAAACAGAGCACGCTGTTCAGCGAGGTGGGTGAGGGGCTGTCGCCTTACTCGGTAGGCACGCACCGGCATGCGCCCGAGATCGAGCAGGAGATCGGGGTTGCCGCTGGCCACGCTGTGACCGTCAACTTCACCCCACATCTCATTCCGATGGCGCGGGGCGAGCTTTGTACGTCCTACGTCAAGCTCAACGGCGCGACGCCGGACGATTTGCGAACAGCGCTGGAGAAGGCCTACGGCAACGAGCCGTTCGTCCATGTCGCGAACAAGGGCGTGATGCCACAGACCCAAAACGTGCGCGGTTCGAACTACGTGCAGATCGGCGTATTCCCGGACCGCATCAAGAACCGGGCTATAGTGATCTCGGTGCTCGACAATCTGGTGAAGGGGTCGGCAGGACAGGCGATCCAGAACATGAACCTGATGTTCGGCTTCCCCGAGACTGCGGGCCTGGAGCAGATCGCGCTGTTTCCGTAAGTGGGATGTAGTCATGGACGAAACCACGCTGCAATTCTATCGGAGCAACGCCCAGTCCTATGCGGACTGGGCGAAAGCGCCGTCGACGCGGCTGCCGGGCTTTCTCGCCTTGCTGCCGCGAGGGGGCGCAATCCTCGAACTCGGCTGCGGCGCCGGCAATCATGCGGCGGTGATGCTGGCGGAAGGTTTTTCGCTGTGCGCCACCGACGGCTCGCCCGAAATGGCGAAGATCGCGTCGCAGCGGCTGGGGCATCCCGTCGAGGCGATGCGCTTTGACGAACTCGACGCGCAACAGGCCTATGACGGCGTCTGGGCGAGCGCCTGTCTGCTGCACGTCCCGCGCGACGAGCTCGCCGGAATCCTCAAGCGGATCCATCGCGCGCTCAAGCCGTCAGGTGTGTTTTACGCCAGCTACAAGATGGGTGAGGGTGACGGCCGCGACAGCCTCGGCCGCTACTACAGCTATGTGTCGCCCGAGTGGCTCGAGGCGACCTACGCCAGCGCGGGGCCGTGGATCACGCTGTCATCCGACACCAACGTGATCCAGAGCTTCGATGAAACGCCAGCCAACATGCTCAATTTCGTCGTTCGCAAGCCGGTGGCTTGATCCATCGGAAGTCTTGAAAGCTGCCGGCGCCAGCTAAGCGGCGATCCATTCGAGAAGGGCGTTCTGCGCGTGCAGAAGGTACGCCTTCGCTATGCATGAGCCCGCATCCGGGCGAACTTAAACCACCCCGAAGATCGCCAGCGCCAGCACGGCCTGGGCGAGGAAGCCGACGGTGAAGGCCAGGGTGCGGAACACCGGGATTCCCATCGCATAGACGATGACATGTGCGACGCGCGACCAGAAATAAATGGCGCAGGCGAGCACGGTCCATTTCGTGGAATAGTCGATCGCGTTCAGGATCAGCACCAGCGGCGCGAAGATCACGAGATTCTCGACCGCGTTGTCGTGCGCGAACATTAGCCGGGTGGCCCATTCGGCTTGCGGCTTGTCGCTGCGCGAGGGGTTGGCCATGGCCCCGGAAAGACCGCGGACCTGGCAGCGGTTGATGATGTAGGGGATCCAGAGGATACCGGTCAGGATCACCGTCAGTGTCAGCCAGAACAATTCGCGCGTCATAGTCCGGTCCCCTCTGTCGTCACGGTGGTGAGAGCGAGTCTATACGAAAGCGCGCTAGATTGCGCCATGGGCAAGGATGCCTTGTTTGCGCATGACGCTTTCGGAAAACCGCTTCGCACTTTTCCGGATCATGCGCTATGCGCGGACCGTGACATAGCTGCCGGGCGCGTCTTCGATCGGGGGCAGGGCGTCGCTGCCGACCGTGCGCGCCGGGACCTCCTCCGGATCGAGTGCACCCAGCCATTGCCGCCAGTCCGGCCACCACGAGCCCTTGTGCTCGACGGCGCCCTTCATCCATTGCGCGACGTTGACGTCCTTGATGTTGTCGTTGGTCCAGTACTGATATTTGTTCGAGGCCGGCGGATTGACCACGCCGGCGATGTGGCCGGAGCCCGACAGCACATATTTCACCGGGCCGCCGAAGAACTGCGAGCCGTACAGCACCGATTCCGCCGGCGCGATGTGGTCCTCGCGGGTGGCGAGGTTGTAGACCGGGACCTTGACCTTGGAGAGATCGAGCAGGGTGTTGTCGAGCACCATCGTGCCGGTCGACAGCCGGTTCTCCAGATAGCAGTTGCGCAAATAATAGGAATGGTTCGCCTGGGTCATGCGCGTCGCATCGGAATTCCAGTGCAACAGGTCGAACGCGCTCGGCTGCTGGCCCCTCAAATAGTTGCTGACGACGTAGGACCAGATCAGATCGTTGGAGCGCAGCATGTTGAAGGCCATCGCCATCTTCGAGCCTTCGAGCACGCCGGCCGTCTTCATGTCGTGCTCGAGCGCTGCGATCTGCTCCTCGTCGACGAACACGAGGAGATCGCCGGCATGGGTGAAGTCGACCTGGGCCGCGAAGAACGTCGCCGATGCAACGCGCTGGCGGCGTTTCTCGGCGAGCCAGGCCAGCGTGGTCGCGAGCATCGTGCCGCCGACGCAATAGCCGGCGGTGTGGACCTTCATCTCGCCGGTGACCCTCTCGATCACGTCCATCGCCGTGAGCGGGCCTTCCTTCATGTAGTCTTCCCAGCCCTTGTTGCCGAGCCGCTTGTCGGGATTGACCCATGAGATCACGAATACGGTGATGCCCTGGTCGACGCACCACTTGATGTAGGATTTCTCCGGCTTGAGATCGAGGATGTAGAACTTGTTGATCCAGGGCGGCACGATCAGGAGCGGGGTGCGCAGCACCTTCTCCGTGGTCGGCGAATACTGGATCAGCTGCATCATCTCGTTCTGGTAGATCACCTTGCCCGGCGTCGTCGCCATGTTGACGCCGACGACGAGATTGTCCGGATTGGACTGGCGGATCTTCAGCATGCCCTTGCCGGCCGCGATGTCCTCGGCCAGCATCTTGAGGCCGCGCGCGAGGTTCTCGCCGCTGG
>Ga0209389_1000972_pt1 | contig 18924 bp, 7 predicted proteins | sample CowpearedBW_FD_187526 | JGI IMG/M metagenome (GOLD analysis project Ga0209389, IMG submission 187526) | Root nodule microbial communities of legume samples collected from California, USA - Cow pea red BW (SPAdes) (version 2) | ecosystem: Host-associated > Plants > Roots > Nodule | place: USA...
AAGCTTAATTCAGGATGAATTATTCCGCAATCTTATGCAATTTGGTTTGTCAATGAGTCCTCTCGTACTTTCAATGGTATGTAGCATTGTTCTAAATTTGTATCACCATCTTCGTACAGAACTCAAATTACAGCTAGAAGCATTTTTTTCTTGTGTAATTTTGAGGCTTGCACAAAGCAAATATGGTGCTTCATATCAGCAACAGGAAGTTGTCATGGAGGCCCTTGTTGACTTTTGCAGGCAAAAAACATTCATGGTGGAGATGTATGCCAACTTTGATTGTGACCTAACTTGTGGTAATGTCTTTGAAGACATTGCTAATTTGTTGTCCAAAAGTGCTTTTCCTGTGAACAGTCCATTGACTTCCATGCATATTCTTGCTTTGGAGGGTCTTATTGCTGTTATGCACGGAATGGCTGAAAGGATAGGCAATGGATCTTTAAGTTCAGAACAATCTCCTGTGAATCTTGAAGAGTATACTCCGTTCTGGCAGGAAAAGTGTGAAAATTTTTGTGATCCAAAAAATTGGGTTCCTTTTGTATCCCGGAGAAAGTACTTCAAGAAAAGATTGATGATTGGTGCTGATCATTTTAATCGTGATACTAAGAAAGGTCTTGAGTTTCTCCAAGGAACACATCTTTTACCTGACAAACTTGATCCCCAAAGTGTCGCCTGCTTTTTCAGATACACTGCTGGGTTGGATAAGAATCTCATTGGTGATTTTCTAGGAAATCATGATGAATTCTGCATTGAGGTTCTTCATGAATTTGCTAGAACATTTGATTTCAAAGACATGATGTTAGACACTGCCCTACGCCTATTTTTGGAGACTTTCAGACTGCCTGGAGAATCACAGAAGATACAGAGGGTGCTTGAAGCTTTCTCAGAACGATATTATGAACAGTCTCCACAGATACTTGCCAATAAAGATGCTGCTCTGTTGTTATCTTACTCAATTATAATGCTTAATACAGATCAGCACAATTCACAGGTCAGAAATAAGATGACAGAAGAGGATTTTATCCGTAATAATAGGCGAATAAATGGTGGCAATGATCTACCTCGAGAATTTCTGTCTGAACTTTACCATTCAATTTGTAAGAATGAGATTCGAACAACTCCTGAGCAAGGTTCTGGTTTCCCTGAAATGACCCCAAGTCGGTGGATTTATCTCAAGCATAAGTCAAAAAAATCTGATCCCTTCATTGTTTCTGATTCCAAAGCTTACCTTGATTATGATATGTTTTCTATATTGTCTGGTCCAACAATTGCTGCCATTTCTGTGGTATTTGATAATGCTGAGAATGCAGAGGTATACCAAACATGTATGGATGGATTCATAGCCGTTGCAAAGATATCAGCTTACTATCATCTTGAAAATATACTGGATGATTTGGTTGTGTCACTTTGTAGGTTTGTTACGGTTTTTGATCCATTAGCTGTTGAGGAGTCAATCCTAGCCTTTGGAGAAGACATGAAAGCAAGAATGGCAACTGAGACTGTTTTCACTATTGCAAATAGGTATGGTGATTTCATCCGCACAGGGTGGAGAAATATTCTTGATTGCATCTTAAAATTTCACAAGTTAGGGCTTCTTCCTGCTCGTATTGCCAGTGATGCAGCAGAAGAGTCAGAGCTTTCTACAGAAACTGAGGATGGGGGGAAGCTTACTACTAATGCTTTATCTTTATCACGTCTTCCATCTGCAAATACTACAAAGAGATCCTCTGGATTGATGAGCAGGTTTAGTCAACTCTTATATCTAGGTGCCGAAGAGCCAAAATCAGTTCCTAGTGAAGAACAACTTGCTGCTCAGCAATGCACCCTTCAAACAATTCAGAAGTGTCACATTGACAGCATATTCTCTGATAGTAAATTTTTGCAAGCTGAATCTTTATTGCAGCTTACAAAAGCAATCACTAGTGCAGGAGTGAGGCCTAAGAAAGGGAGCAGCACATCTGACGACGAAGATACTTTGGTTTTCTGCCTGGAGTTATTGGTAGCTATCACTCTGAATAACAGGGATAGAATCGAACTTCTTTGGCAGGGTGTTTATGAGCATATTTCCAACATTGTTCAGTCAACTGTGATGCCTTGTGCATTGGTAGAGAAGGCTGTTTTTGGCCTTTTACGAATTTGTCATCGCTTACTGCCCTATAAAGAGAACATTACTGATGAACTTCTGAGGTCTCTGCAACTTGTCCTTAAGCTTGATGCTCGTGTCGCTGATGCATACTATGAGCAGATAACACAGGAAGTTAGTCACCTCATGAAGGCAAATGCCTCTCATATTAGATCTCATTTAGGATGGCGGACAATTACATCACTGCTTTCCATCACTGCTAGACACCTGGAAGCAGCTGAGGCCGGTTTTGACGCATTGTTGTTCATTATGTCAGATGGAGCCCACTTGCTTCCAGCTAATTATGTTCTCTGCATAGATGCAGCGAAGCAGTTTGCTGAATCTCGTGTTGGACAGGTTGAACGGTCTGTAATGGCCCTTGATCTTATGTCAGGGTCTGTCAGTTGTTTAAAGAAGTGGACTAATGATGCTAAGCAAGCGACAAAAGAAGAGGAATTGGCAAAGGTGTTGCAGGATATTGGGGACATGTGGTTGAGACTCGTACAGGGACTAAAAAAACTGTGTCTGGACCAGAGAGAGGAGGTTAGAAACCATGCGTTGTTATCTTTACAAAAGTGCTTGACAGGATCAGTTGGGATTAATCTCCCGCATAGCTTGTGGTTACAATGTTTCGATCAAGTGATCTTCTCTGTGCTTGATGACCTGATTGAAATTTCTCAAACACAATCTCAAAAGGACTACCGGAACATAGAAGGAACACTAGTTCTTGCTCTGAAGCTCCTGTGTAAAGTTTTCCTCCAGTTAATCCAATATCTATCAGAATTGCCAGACTTCAGCACATTATGGTTGGCTGTACTAAGTCGGTTAGAAACTTATATGAAGGTGAAAATTAGGGGAAGGAGAAGCGAGAAGCTTCACGAACTTGTGCCTGAGCTTCTTAAGAACACTTTGCTTGTTATGAAAACAGGGCAAGTACTAGTGCGGAGCAGTAGTGAGGATGGAAGTAGTTTGTGGGAATTGACATGGCTGCATATAAATAATATTGCTCCGTCAATGCAAGCTGAGGTGTTCCCGGAGCCAGACTCCAAGCATTTGCAGAAAAAACAGACTGAAAAGGTTGAAGGTTTGGTATCTGATGAAAACAATTCTGTGTCTTCAAATGAAACAGTAGGTCAAGATGGTCCTGGTATTAGTTAATAATAGCTGCAGCCCCCTGGCTACCTGAATTGGCTTTTTTTGTGTCCCTTTGAACCCATGATCTCAGTCCTCGATTGGTTTTCTTTTGTTCCGAGGTTGTCCGGGTTCTCTTCAAGTGATTATGCAGAACTTCTCAGATCTCATTCACATTTTCACTGGGACTCTTGATGCTAGTGTACGGTTTTTGAGTTGAAGGTATGTTATAGCTTGAGGCATATTAGAATGAACCCTTGTAGTGTGGTCCTTAAAAAGACCACTTCCTCTCTCCATGAGACCACGCCTGTGCTGGTTAACTGCAGATTTATTGAGTCTTTCTTACTAAATTGTACAGAACTCGATATTCTCTTTACCTAGTTGCGAGATGTAATTTACTCGGTATGATGCAAGCTACACAAGTTTTGAAATTGTCATAAATATATATATTTGAACGTCCAAAGGTATGCCTTCATTGATTTATCAATTTATGGTACTGTTTCAGAGTCCAAATAGAGTTTTGATAATTTTACTGATACAATTTCAATTTGAAGCCTACGATTTCTGCTTTGATTTACCTATTTTTTCCATTTGTATTTTGGTGTACCACTCATACTTATCATTTCCATAAAGTTACTTATGGAGAGCATCTTTGGATGTTCTTACCGCTGTCTATAAGATTTATTAACAGATAAACAATTTTGTTGAAATAAATTATTGAAGTATATATATTAGAAAACGATGGAATGCATTAGTAACATTTTTTCGTTTAATGTACTTTAACTTTTATTCCCTTGTCGATTTGTCGATATATGTAAGTTGTCTATGTAGTACTCGGCTTTTGCTTCTTCAATATTTATCTCTAACTTCGAAAACCAAAAAAAAAATCCCTCTCCCTAAGATTTGGCTCTCATTGGGTCTAAGCCCTAGATCCTCGACTGTCTTGTTACGATAGCGGGCAAAGTGTCCGATTTACACGGGCAGGTTGCGCGAGGTAACCATTGACATTACTCTAGTACGAGGGGCAGGTGGCCCCTTGTGTGGGTTGAGCTTTCCTCTTGTCGTAGAGTGTCCTGTAAGTTTGGTATAGGCCTCATCTAGGAAGGGCCCATCGGTATGGTCTCGGGTGCGTTGGGTAGGTACACGAACCCTTCGACCTTAAGACCAGTTAGGTGGGCGGGACAGTCGCCCTACCTTCCGCAGCGCGTGCGTGTTTTGTTTTTTGAAAGCATCTAATAAGGGTAGTCCACGTGGCCCACTCATAACTTCCAGAACGTTTCAACTTCCTGAAAACACCACCTAAAACTGTCTTGTAGGTAGCGGTGCTTGAGTTTATGCATTCCGTTTTCCCTGTTGCTTGCTGTGGCTTTGGGTTTGCTTGTTCCTTCTTGAGTTTTCTGGTGGTTTTGGTAACGTTTAATGGTTATGTTGATATGTGTTTAGTGGATTTCCAACGGTGAGTAGTGCATGTATTTTAGGAACGCTGGGTTTTCGTGGGTAGTTTGTATTTTTCCGGTAGTGCATGGTGTGGGTGTTTTGTGAGAACTGGTGTTTATTTGGACAATTGGTGGTTTTGTGGCAGTAGGTTGTGGCCTTGGTTGATACCTTGAGTGGTTCTACGCTACGATCGTGTTTGGTGGTATTTGGTGGCTCGGTTTTTGCAAAGGGAAGTGCGACTGTGGTGTTCTGTTTTACAAGCTCGGAGGGTCTTATGGCGACCACCTATGATGACCTATATCCTTGGGCACCCGTGGGTCTTCGAAGGAATATGTCAAGCTTCACCTTCGACCAGATCATAGATCAGTTTTGTTGAAGGCAGAAGTTGTGCCAGGGTAATGAGGCGGATGTTGTTGTCGTTCGTTGTGCTCTAGACGAGCCTATGTGTGCTAACGCCACTAGTGACCCTTCATGACCGTTTTTCTATTTTTATTATACTGTGTTTTCAAAGGTCGATCTGCGTCTGCCCTTAAGTTCTTTCGAAAAGGGGGTGCTAACCGAGTTGAATGTGGTCCCTACTCAACTTCACCCGAACAACTGGGCCTTCATCCAAGCATTTCACATACTATGTACTCACATACAAGTGCGTCTTTGGTGTCCGTCAGCTGACATCTCCGAGGCAGATGCGAGTAAGGTGGTCGTTGACGGGTGTTTAGTGGATGAATGATCTCACACAAATTTTGTGCTTTTGATACTGTTTTTTAACGTATATGCCTGTCTCGAATTTACTCTCATGATTCCTTAAGTACTTTATCTAAAACATTAACTTTTTTTCAAAAGTATGCATGTATGGATACTGAATTACTTTTTCGTATGTGCGTTCTTGCTCTTGCTCTTGAACTTGTTGTGTCTGTTTCGGGTTTCGCTAACCCTCATGTGATGCATAAGGGGTTTGCTCGAATTTGAGTCGTTTCCGCTCAATTTTGAGTCCACGTATGCTTGATTCTAAGTCTGCATGGTTGTTGATTCGTTATATGTCAATCTTGATGGAGGTTTGGGCTCGTTGATTTTCAATTTTCCGAACCCTTTGGCGATATTAGGCATTGTTTTAAACGAGTATGTTCTGCTTCCAAGCCGAGCGTGTGTAGTCGCTTTAAACGAGTCTTCCTCGCCCCCAAGCCAAACTTGGATAATCTCTAAGATGGGTCTTCCCCGGCCTCAAGCCGAGCTTGCGTAGTCGCTTTAAACGGGTCTTCCCCATCCCTAACCCGAGCTTGGGTAGTCGCTTAAGACGGATCTTCCCCGCGCCCAAGCCAAGCTTGGGTTAGTCACTAAGGCGGTCTTTCTCGCCCCCAAGCCGAGATTGGGTAGTCGCTTTAAACGGGTCTTCCTCGTCCCTAAGCCGAGCTTGAGTAGTCACTAAGACGGGTCTTCCCCGCCCCCAAGCCGAACTTGGGTAATCGCTTTAAACGGGTCTTCCCGCCCCCAAGTCGAGCTTGGGTAGTCGCTAAGACGGGTCTTCACCAGTCCTAAGTCGAGCTTTAATAGTTTCTTTTTAGGATATTTGCTCATATGATCTGGAACATAATTTTATTTGATGTTATCGTTCTGACTTCGTTAAAAAACCCTTCTATTCCTAGTAAGGGAAAATGAGCGCCAGAAGGATATACAGAGGTACAAAGCCTAACTAAAATAGAAACAAAGATTGGATGCGTTCCTTGTTCGAGGGATATTTGTCCCCTATAGAGTTTCCAAAACGTAGGCTCCTCCGTTGAGAGCGTGCTTCACTCGGTATGGTCTTGTCCACTTAGGGGATAACTTATTCTACAACTATAGGGGATGTGCTTTTCTTAAGACGAGGTCAGAGACACAAATGCTCGAGGAACTACCTTGGTCTTGACTGCACTCGTCTTTTCATCTAATGAGGTGGTTGAGAATGTTCTTATCCTAAGAGTTTGTTGTGTTGCCTTTATAGGCAAGATGATGTTCGTGCCATACACCAAGCTGAACTGGGTTTCTTTCATCGTTGTCTAGGGGGTTGTGATAGGAGAGCAACACCCCAATAAGCTCCTCGGGCTAGTCAGACTTAGCGATTACTCTTCGGCACAGAGCCCTAAGAATTATTTTGTTGGCTGCTTTCGCTTGTCCGTTTGTTTATGGATGTTCCACTGATGAGAACACTTGTTGAATTCCCCAGTTACTATAGGCTTCATGGACGATTCCTCCTATGAATTGGATATAGTTGTCAAAGATTAACTGCCTTGGGAACTAGAGTCAATAGACTATTTGCTGCAAGAGGAAGTTTTTTATTTTTAAGGCTGAAATAGTTGTTACGAGCTTGGCCTTGATCCACTTCGTGAAGTATTTATGCTGACGATGAGGAACTTCACTTGCTTTGCAGCCATCGGGAAGGGTCCTAGGATGTCTATACCCCAAGTGTGAAAAGGCCAAGGGTTGCTAATGGAGTGGAGGTTCTCAAGAGGCGCTCGGTGCCAGTCTGTATGATTTTGGCAGGGGATGCACCTTTTTACGTACTTTTAACAATCATTTCATTGTAGGCTTCACTGACGATTCCTCCTATGAATTGGATATAGTTGTCAGAGATTAGCTGCCTTGGGAACCAAACTCAATAGACCATTTGCTGCCAGAGGAAGTTTATTATTTTCAAGGCTGAAATAGTTGTTACAAGCTTGGCCTCGATCCACTTCGTGAAGTATTTGATGCTGACGATGAGGAACTTCACTTGCTTTGCAACCATCGAGAATGGTCCTAGGATGTCTATACCCCAAGTGTGAAAAGGCTAAGGGCTGATAATGGAGTGGAGGTTCTCAAGAGGCGCTTGGTGTCAGTCTCAATGATTTTGGTAGGGGATGCACCTTTTTACGTACTTTTAACAGTCATTTCGCAGTGTAAGTCAGAAGTATTCAGGGCCAAAGCTCGATAACCAATGTGACTACCGCATATGCCCTCGTGGAGCTCGGTCATGATCTTCTACTCCTCAACAAGGGTGATGCAGGCGAGCTATAGTCTGCCATATCCTCGACAGATCAGATGTCCATCTACCATCGTGTACCTAACGACATTTCTTGTTATGACTCGGGTGTCGGATGGATAGGCAGGATGGTTTCATGTACAAAGTCGATGTGATATCGACCCTAGCTCCTATGGTGCAAACCTAAACTTCTTTATCAACTTCGAAAACTCTGGGGAGACTAAGGTCTCTCAGATGATCGATCTCTATTACCCTGGTTTGGAGCAACTGACGAGTTTTAACAAGAGGTCTGCACGACAGTTCTGCTCTCGGGGAACATGGATGAGTTTGAACGAGGAGAACGTTGAGGCAAAGAGTCGTGCAAAATCTATATATCAGGTGAGAGGGGGGTCCTTGTCCTGAAACTTGCTAGATGCCTAACCTGTGACCAGGAGGGAGTCACTTTTCATGGTGAGCTTCGTCAGACCTAACTCTTTGGCGAGTAACATATCGACTATTAGGGTCTCGTTGTGATTGGGATTGTGGTCCGTATCGGAATTTGGACTTCTAACCATGATTGATGTTTGTTTTTATAGGGTCTGACAGTCTATTTTACTAGGGCCCAACGGTGGACGCCAATCTGTTCTTGCCGATGACGCGCTGAGCTGAGATACTCGACAGGTCCGAACAGAATAATGCAAGTTATCTATGTAGTACTCACCTTTTGTTTCTTCAAAATCTATCACTAACTTCAAAAACCAAAAAATAGATCCCTCTCCCTAAGGTTTGACTCTCCTTTTATTCTTGAGGTTGGGCCTAACTGTCCTAGATCCTCAATTGTTTTGTTAATATAGCAGGTGAAATGGTTTCGATCTACACGGGCGGGTTACACGTGGTTACCGTTGGCATTACTCTAGTATGAGGGGGAGGTGGCCCATTGTGTGGGTCGAGCTCCCTCTTTGTCGAAGAGTGTCTAACCTTATAAGTTTTGTATAGGCATCATCCAAGAAGGGTCACATCAATATTTGTGTAACTTGATGATAAACATTCTCGTTACTGGCTTCGATGTAATATTTTAAGTCATATAACATCTTTATGTATCTGTCTATATTAAATTAAGATACATGTTAGACATTATCTTGTTAAAAATAGTATATTGTACCTACCTAACGTGCCCTGGGAGTCTATTTTACTAGGGCCCAACAGTGGGCGTCAATCTGTTCTTGTCGACGACGCGCTGAGCTGAGATACCCGACAGGTTCAAACAGAATAATGTAAGTTGTCTTTGTAGTACTCATCTTTTGTTTCTTCAAAATCTATCTCTAACTTCGAAAACCAAAAAGCAGATCCCTCTCCTTAAGGTTTGACTCTCTTTTTATTCTTGAGGTTGGGCCTAACTAGGGGTGAACAAGGGTCAGTTTGGGTCGGATTCGGATTCGATCATCTCAATCAGACTCAATCCAAATTTGAAAATTTAAAATCATAACCGACCGATTAATGTCTTAGATCTGTCGGATTCAGATTATTCGGGTACGGTTATATTCGGATGGATATATCAGGTTATCCAAATAAAAAAAAATTAAAGAAGATGAAGAAGAACATAACAGAGAACAATAGCTCGTGCAGTGTGGAGGTCATGGTTGTTGCACTCCTCCTCAGATCCTCAAAGTTTCATTCCTTAATCTATAATTTTCGTTTATCTTAAACAAAAGAGGAACAAAGCAATCACAGGTAGCCACACATTAAAGAAATAAACAGACAAAAAAGGAACCAAAGCAACAGTGGTCATCAAGTGGGGAAAACCCTAACGCCCTCCACCACGACGGCATCGACAGCAGTAGCGCCACTACCGTCTCCCACAACATCGACAGTAAGGACAACACCAATAATCAAAAAGATTCGACACCAAGAACATCCTTCAGAGTGACGAAGGGAAGGGCATGGAAGAAAAATGGAGGAGGCGAGGGAAGGAGTGAGGACTGCCTTCAGAGTGACGAAGGGCACTTCAGAAAGACGAAGGGCATGGAAGAAAAACGGAGGAGAGGGAAGCAGTGTGGCGGCACATAATTAGGTTAAAATCAAAAGCTGAACTTTTATATGTAGCTGATTCGGGTCGGGTTGGGTATCCGTGAAATTAAAATTTAAAAATTATAACCGACCGTAACAACCCGCTTTTATCCGAATCCTGTTATTCATTACAACCCGACCCGTCTAAAACCAATCCACTAACATTTTTTTTTTCGGGTCGGGCGGATTCGGACGGGCCCGCATAATATGCTCAGGCCTAGGCCTAACTGTTCTAGATCCTCAATCGTCTTGTTAAGATAGTAGGCGAAGTGGTTTCGATCTACGCGGGCGGGTTGCATGTGATTACTGTTGGCATTACTCTAGTATGAGGGGGAGGTGGCCCATTGTGTGGGCTGAGCTCCCCCCTTGTCGAAGAGTGTCTAACCCATAAGTTTTGTATAGGCCTCATCCAGGAAGGGGCACATCGATATGGTCTCGGGCGCGCTGGGTAGGTACAATATATTGTTTTTAACAAGATAATGTCTAACATGTATCTTAATTTAATATAGACAGATACATAAAGATGTTATATGACTTAAAATATTACATCGAAGCCAGTAATAAGAATGTTTATCATCAAGTTACACAAAATGGTATTACTAAGAACAATTAAACAATTAATAAGAACAATTATTTATATAAACAACTTAAAATGGTATTACTACTTTTGACATGTAACTTTTATAAAATCCCCTGGATATAGTATCCCTTTCACGACATGGTCTCCCTCCCACGTGGAGTGATGAAGTGGTCTAATGGTTAAAAGAAGGGAAGGAAGGGGAAGGTCGTGGACTCGATCCCTCCTCCTAATAATTTGAAGAAATAAGGTTGGTTTGGTGAGGTTTAGAAGGGAAGGTGGGTGAGGAAGGTAACTAAAAACCTATGTAGTATTTAAGTGAAGAAAAAAAAACTTGTTTCTGAAGAAAAAGTAGACCAATTCGTAAAAGAAAAAATTAAATTTTAATATTTTATTTTGTGAATAGAGGAGTATATGAAGGCGAAAAGAAGTGAGAAGCTTCAAGTATTAGTGTCTGAGATTTTTATATAAAAACACCCTGCTTGTTATGAAGACAAAGGTCATAGTGGTGTGAAGTTTTACCAAAAGGGAAGATAATGTTGTTAACAATATACATTTTTAACAAAAAATAATAAAACAATTGGTTTATACAATCTTTTACTTATATACTATTTATTTTACTATTTTTATTTGATGTAAAACTCTCAATTTATTTTAAATTCCTAATAATGCAGAGGAGGATGATGGTGCAAAGTAACACAGGAGGCTGTAATGAGGTAGTTTTCGCAATTTGAAAATGCAGATAGTTTGTTTAGTTACTACTAGGGATGTCAACATGGTGGATAGGGTATGGGTAGTAGCTTTCCTATATCTTACCCACTGGATAAATATTTGTCCCGTACATGTACCTATATCCGTTATGCAGGTACCCACATAATTTTTTAATATCTACGGATATCCACAAATATCCACTAGTATTTAAAAAAAATAAAAATAAATACTTAACAACATATTTTAATTGTAAATTCAAATAAAATATAATATATAACATTCATAAATTTTAAACAAAGTCCAAATAACCCATTTAAATAGTATTGAATGACAATTTACAAATAAATTAATTTAAAAAAAAACTAATTGATAAAAAAGTAACTCATTCAAAATCAATATGTTAATATTTTAATCATGTTTTCTTTTTAATTTTTTTTAATTTAAATTAAAGTATAGTAGGTACGGGTATCCACATGTACGTATATCCGTACCTACTCTGTTAACATAAGGGTATTAAAAATACTTGTACTCGTTACCTGCGGGTATCTATTTACAATATCAATTTCCTACCTATTACGGGTTTTATCCGCAGATACCCGCATATACGGATTTTTTTGACATCCCTAGTTATTACCAATTAGTAACTTGGTAGTCATATATTGTTCTTATTGAATTTTATCGATAATTCTTTAAACTAGAGTATTTGCTCTAGAATGTTCTTTGATGCCTAAGTCAATAAGTGAGTATTTGTATTATAATAATTAGAGTAGAAATACAAGGATATGAGAGAGGTGAATCATAATTGAATATTGAGTTTACTTATTACTGTGGTGAGATGTTGTATTTATAGGCTTCTTTGGTCATGAATAAACAAATATAATAAATAGATTTTGTTACTTAAAAATAATCAAGCATTATACACCAGAGATAATCCATTATTATATCATGAGATATTAATATATATATATATATATATATATTTTGAAGATATATTAGAATAAGATATTAAATTATTATACCAAAAGATACTATATATATAAATATCTTGTAGATTTAATACAATATGATAATGTTATTATATCATAAGATATTAACTGTAAATGTCTTAGATAAATTTCATAATATCTTAGGGTATGTATAAAGCTCTCTCGTTTGGAAGTACAAATAAGGTGCAAGTGGATTATTTTGATATATGAATGAGTTTTACCATTCTTTGTTAATTTAGCTTGCAAATGTTGGGTGTGTTTGAGCTTAATAAAAGGACATACTTATAAGAATGTGCCTCGTTAAAATCTTGCTTTGCAGTAAAAAAAAAATCTAAACTGAGGAAAAAGAGTACACATCTATTTATAAGATTCATTTGTCAAATGTTGCTTGTAGATGTGTGGCCACTCGAGCATATTTTGATTTGCTAGTGAGCATGGGGCCACTCGAACGTATTATGTTGGGGCGAGTATGGTTTACTCAGGTGTCAAGTTGTTTTGGACTCGCGTGTTCTCTCTAAACATTTGGGAGAGGGAGACTCTTGTTTCTCTGAAGCAGTGTGGAAGGTGCTTTTCCTTTTTATGTCATATGTGTTCGTTGTTGTGAGGTTCCACTATCTATTCCAGATTCGGGAAATATCTTTTTGAGAATGTTCTTTGAAATGATTGTTGTTTCTCGAGACGGTCAAGCTTTTGATTTCATGCCTGGAGCTCCCTGTGGTGTTGAGCTGGAAACAAGTCTAAGTCGTTGTGGTTGAGCCTAAAGTTTTTCATTTTATTAGACAATCATCTCTGTATGACTCTTTATAATATTGATGACATTAAGATCTTTTTCTAATATGGAGAAGATGTGGATGTTTGAGTTTGATTTTTACTTAATATCACATGTCTTGTGGCTTGAAAATCATTTTACTCAACTTCCAATAGACGTCAAATGTTTTTACCAGATTTTGCTAAGAAATCTTAGCGAAATCTTTGAAGTAGAATCTTCGCTCTTATTAGTTTATAAACTTTCGAGTAAACAAATATATTAAACAAATTATGTTTGTTAATAATAATCAAGTAGATATTAAATAATTAATTATTATATCATTAAATATTATAATATCTTAAAGATATAATATAATATGATAATAAATTATTATATCATAAAATATTAATTCTAAATAGATATAATAGAATCTCATAAAAGTATTATATTATAAGATATTGATCCTAAATATGTTAGAGATATTTTATTTGGAAGATATGTATACGCATGAAAAACATATGATTTTGGAATTAGGTGGGTGAATGATAAACAGTGTATGGAGGACAATAATGTAACTTGGTATATAATACAAATCACACAGTAACGTCACATGGAATGGAATTGGTATTGAAAATTGAAATAATTGTAAAAAGTGGCAGCATTCTAATTGATTATCACCTTTCATGTTGAGTGAAAACTCGCATAAATTTACGTGGTGGAGCCTCAAAGAAGAAAGGCATCTCCTATCCACAACAATGCTAAAACAATAAAACCATGTCAGATGATGTAATAATGCAGAAGCTACTTCTAATAGCTTCTGCTTTGATGTAGATCATTTATGAGAGATGAGAAAAAGAATAGAACCATCCATGTATCAAGAAGAAATGAACAATGAATCATCCGGTGCATGCACGAGGAAAAATAATTGAAAAGAAAAAAATCATAAATACTACTAAATAAAGCAGTTATACTATATAATATAAATCAGTGACTTTTATACGAATTTGGATTTTCTGATGATTTTTTTATGTTATTTTTCTACTGTATTTTTATAATACAGTAATAACCACTCATTTTACTGATTTTTTTATGTTATTTTTCTACTGTGTTTTTATAATACAGTAATTACCACTCATTTTAACGTTTTAAATGATAATATTATCTTTCTCTTATTTACATTTTGTTCACTCATTTTTATTTTTATTTTATCTTCCTTTTACTTTATTTCTTTCTTCTCTATGAAGAAGAAGAAGCATAAAAAAGTTGCAGGTGATACAGAAAGGACAGAAGATGTAAAAGACAATTCAGGCTTTTGTTTAAGGAAAAATGTACTATTTGTCCAACCTGTTTAATATCATATACATGAGTCGTTGTCTCATATAATGTTCTTCTTCGTTTTACTGAAATAAGGGCCCAAACATTAAATTGATGCAAACTTAAAATTAGATTATGCAGAGGAAACCATAACTTTCACATGATTTCTCGTTTGTCCCTGCATGCATGTTATGTCAACTAAATACAAATTTAGCAAAAGGTTTTGATGGTTTTTTATGTTCAAATTTTCATTTAGAAAAAAACAAAAAACAAATTGCACCTACATCCTATCTCCTCATAAAGTAATAGTTGAGAATCGTAAAATGATAAAATTCATTTGCAGTAACAAAATGATATAGTAAAGAAATAACAAATGATAATATGTTTTTCAGAGGCTAAAACAATAATAGTCAATATTCTTCATTTTATTAGTGATGTCAGCAGTAAACTAATTAGAATTATTAACAAATATGATTTCCAATTAGCATTAAGTTTTCTTTTGTAATTAATAAAATTTTCACTCTCTACTAATCCCGATAATATAGTTAAACGAGGTGTGAATTAATCTTGATATAAGGATTTAAATATTAACTCTTAGGTATTAACTAAAATTAATAAAATAAGTTCATACAAAATGGAATGTTGTCAGCAATTATATAACTTGGAATAAACTATCACTTTACACATTAATTACACGAACTTAATTATGATGGCTTTTGAAACTTATAATTGTTGATATATTGTATCTTATAATGGCTTTTACAAATGTGCAGGAACATTAACACAAACACACAGGTAGCTCAATTCCTTGTGGTAGCCTTATCATTTCTTTATCGGATGCTTATTCATGCCGATAAACTATCAAACGATATTTTTATGATTTATGTCGAAAATCTCACATACTAATATAACTTGAATATGTAAATTTTGTCTTACTTCAAAACTGTTTGGTAAGATTGAAATAAGTTTAAAGTCATATTTTAAATGATGTTAAAAATTATCCAAAACATATCTTAATAAAATTTATTGATTTTTAGATATGTCTTGATATTGGTTATGAACAACCATTGATTGATATCTAGTGTAGTCTCAAACTTAATATATATTTATTTCAGAAAAAAAATATATTAAAAATCTCACATTGATTAGAAATAATTTTACATTCAACTAACAAATGCATCAAAATTTACATAAAAGAATTTCAAACTTTTTTCTCAACTAAAAGTATAGTTTCGTAACTTTTTTTTTTATAATAATTTTAGCATGTTTTCACAAATTTTCATTTAAATAAAAAACTTTTAAAATTATCAACTTAGGTGTGTTTGAATGGAGTGGAAGAAAAGGAGAAAGTAAAACATCTAGGAAAATGATAGTTTGATAAAAAAAATGTTGAAAAACTTTGACAAAATCTGTGTTAGCATATCATTTATTAGTATAATTGATACTTTCACCCATTTCATAAGGGAAATGATACTTTTAAATATTATTAATTAGTACTGTCAATATTAACTTTGTCAACAACAAAATCTTTGTTAAAAAAAAATCAAATATCTAATTTAACCCACCATTATTTGACTCCTAAATTTGAAGCCTAACTTAAATTGAACTTAACTTGACATGAGAGAAAAAAACCTATAGGATTATATGAAATGTCTATAACAAGCAAAAGATTTGTGTTTTACATTATCAAATCAAGTTTGACTCTTAACTAGTATATAAAATTTTATATATATAAAGAACACTTCATCCCTTTGAATATCAGCACTTTAAAATGCAGTTTTTCTTCTCAGCAGGTTGTGTATATGGACTACTTTAACTTGGTTATTTTCTTGTTTTTCTCAAAAGTATTCTAGAATATATATATATATATATATATATATATATATATATAAAAGAACCTTTAAGGGGAATAACTAGGTAATAGTAATTCAATCCATGAAGACACTTTAATTAGGAAGAGGAAAATGAAGAAATTTGAGTAGGTAAATTTTTTTCCACATGTTAAGAACTTGAATTACTGGGAGTGGCAAAGTTACAGGGGCCTATCCTATAGGCTACGGTGCTGGTTCAGTATTATAAATGACCTATACTTACTGTGATTTTTCAGTTTCAATCCATTATTTGAATATTATAAAAATTATAATTCTAAATATAATATTATATGTACTTTTCTTTTTATTTCTCTTCCTTGCATGACATTGCTATTAGTCAAAACTCTTCCCACCACAAACCGTAGGGTTCATGGAAGCTTCAAAGGAGTTGTATTTACAGTTTTTCTGTAAATTTATACTTTATCTTCATAACCATATCCTTCAAATTACTAATATTGAAGGATTACTAATATTTCTAACCCTGACTAATGAATTGCTTATCTTTATTATTTAACTGTCGTTATCTTAAGAAAAAACTAGACAGAAGCTCTAGATTAATTTCAAGAAAAAACTAGACAGAAGCAAATATTTGAATTTTATAAACGAAAAAAGCTTACTAAAATGATTGGTACACTATTTTTCTAAATAGTCATAAGCAAAATCACTGATAAATATTTCATATCGTTGTTATGATATACTAGCGTAAACACATGTGCTATTGTACCTGTGTATATATTTTTTAAATATTATAATGTTATTAAGTTAATATATAAACTAAAATTATATTTATTAAAAATAAAGTGAAATATATCAATACAGATGAAAGAATAACTATTGATAAATAAAGAATAAGAAGAGGAGCAGAGATAATCGATTCTATAAAAAGTTGGTAAAAGTAATAGTGAATTTTAAAAATTTAATAAATTATTATATTTAAAGGATAAAATTGATATTTTAAAATGTGGACAAATTTTCTTTTTTATTTCTATTATTATAGATAATATAATAATGAAAAGAAGTAGCAGTAATAATAACCTGCTAGAAAAGCCAAAAAAAAGATTCAGAACCTTTACAGCTAGTACTTTTCTTTTGCCTCATAGACTCCTCAGTTGCTATATATTTTCATGGCTTAATTTGTTAACTGTTGTAGAAGGAAGCCATTATCATATATATTTTCTACTCTGAATCACCATCTTCAATTCACCACTACCAGTGTTCAGTGTTTGTGAGGAATAGAACACATGATGAAGTCACAGTCAGAGGTTGATAATGCAGTAATTATTGGAGATGACAGAAAGAACAATTGGGAAGAAAGGGGTTTTGCAGAAGACGCAGCTGCTAGCATGTGGCCTCCAAGACCTTACTCTTGCACCTTTTGCAAGAGAGAGTTCAGGTCTGCACAAGCTCTTGGGGGTCACATGAATATTCACAGAAGGGACAAGGCTAGGCTCAAACAAAACCCTAACCCTCATCATCACAATTATCAACCCTTTTACCATCACACCATCAAACCCTTATTAGGTAATCATAATCATCATCGTTTTTCTGCACCACTCTTCTCCACCCAGATAAACTGTGGTATCACTCATTCTCATAGCTATTCTAGTCAAGCAACTACAATTTCAACAACCAGATCAATCTCACAAGAAAATAAATTTTCACACACCTCTTCTTCTTCATTTATCTTTCGACAAATGGGGTCTCCCAATTCAGAACAAGAAAAGGAGTACAGTTTCGGAGGCTTGGAATGTGGTAATTTTGTTGAAACAAGTTTGTCTCAAAATTCATCACCTTGTTGGGACAGACCAAACATGAGTTGCAAGAGACTGAAAAACAGCATTTGTTCTCTTCCTCTTTTCCTCAGACCATGTTCAAAGGACAAAGGCCTGGCTCTTCAACCTGTGGAAATCCCACTGGGGCTTCATCACAGAATCGAAGACTTGGATCTTGAACTCAGGCTAGGGAAACAACAGAAAGTTGAGTAGTTATTTGTTAACTTATACAAGAAGCACAAGTTTTCAAGTTAATTATACATTTTAAGTCTCAGTGTTGCTTTGTAACCCTTGTTCCCCTAGTCACTTCTTTCTTGATCCTCCATTTTTTGTTGCCAGAAAAATGTTTGATTCTATTATCTCTTTGTTGCATTTTACAATCTTTGTTTTTCCTGTTTCCTTCATCATGCAATGCATAGTGTTTTTCTGTTTGTTTTGTATGTTAGTCTGAGATCAGTATGAGTTCAATAAGTAATAAAATGATAAAACAAAGAAACTAAATTTCATGAACTTGAACTCGAAGGAGAAGAAAAACAAGAACAATTACAATAACTTTTTGATAGAATATTGGCTGTATAAATTTATATTATTTTTTAAACTCAATTTCAACATAAAATATTTTTGCATTGTCATTTAATTATACATCGAAATATATCCTTAATTATTGTAGAAATATAACTTTGCACAAATCAAGCGAGGAATTAAAAAATTAATCTGATTTATTGTTATCCTTTTCTTTTGTCTCTGATCCAAATAATAATTTACAGTTTAGACGTAGAGATTGGATGCATAAAGTAACGTGAAAGTTTGGAGAAAGAAGAAAAAATTAAGTGTAAGGTATTGATGCAGTGAAAGAAAGTGACATTAAATGACAGTTAGAAGTTAATTGACATGACATGAATTCCACGTAACTAACAGTAGTAGTAACCCCACCCCCATAAAATCTCTACAAAAATAATAACTCGTCTTATTACTGAAAAAGCGTTCTTTCTACGCATGATGAAAAAAAAAATACAATATCAATATCAATTCAGAACAATGATATTTCACTTATTTTTTTATTTATTTTTAACTCATCATTTTTATTAAATCATTTTTTTGTATTATTTTAGTGATAATAAAAATATAAGTTAAAAATAAATTAAAAAAATTAAATTAAAATATTATTATCTTTCACAGGAAGAATTCATGTCTCTTTCGACTTAAAATTTATAAAA
>Ga0209389_1000974_pt1 | contig 18916 bp, 15 predicted proteins | sample CowpearedBW_FD_187526 | JGI IMG/M metagenome (GOLD analysis project Ga0209389, IMG submission 187526) | Root nodule microbial communities of legume samples collected from California, USA - Cow pea red BW (SPAdes) (version 2) | ecosystem: Host-associated > Plants > Roots > Nodule | place: USA...
AATAACAAACACAAATGAAAGGGATGAAGGATTAGTGAACTTCCTTTCTAAACATGCTTAGTCTTCTTAAGCATGTGCCTTCATCCTTGGTTGGGGTCAATCCTTCATCACTAGCAGTATGTTAAGTAATTCATGTTTACTTGTATTGTTGTATATGTATGCTTTAAAGACTGTCATGTATTTATTGAACAGGGTTCCCAGTAAAGTTGTTCAAAAGACTCCTTTTGAGTTGTGGACTAATAGGAAACCTAGTTTGAGACACTTGCATGTTTGGGGTTGTCAGGTAGAAGTAAGAATATATAATCTACAAGAAAAGAAACTAGATGAAAGAACAATCAATGGATATTTCATTGGTTATCTAGAAAAATCAAAAGGGTATATGTTTTATTGTCCTACCTATAGTACAAGAATCGTTGAATTTGGAAATGCTCTGTTTATTGAGAATGGTGCAACTAGTGGGATGAAGTTTCACAAAATATAGGGATTAAGGAAGTTAGAGTACAAGTTCCATTAGCTAGTATTTCTTCTTTAAGAGTTATTGTTCTCTATGTTGTAAAAACTCACAATAATCGAGAAGAAGAACAAATTAATGATCTTGAGGTTAATAATGAGCTGGTAGTAGAACAACCACAAGAAATAATATTAAGAAGATCTCACAAAGATAGAAAGTCTGCTATTTTGAATGACTATATGGTTTATCTACAATAGCACAAAATGACGTATGGGATCTTGTGGAATTGTCAGAAGGATGCAAGAAAATTGGGTGTAAATGGGTCTTTAAGACTAAGCGTGACTCTCATGGCAATATCGAACGTTACAAGGTCTAACTTGTTGCCAAGGGTTTTACTTAGAAAGATGACATTGACTATAAAGAAACATTTTTGCCTATTTCTAAGAAAGATTCTTTTAGAATTATCATGGCATTAGAAGCTCATTATGATCCTGAGTTGCATCAAATGGATGTTAAAATTGCTTTTCTGAATGAGAATTTAGAAAAGGATGTTTATATGGACCAACTGGTAGGGTTCACTGAAGAAGGAAAGGAACACATGGTGTGTAAACTTAAGAGATCAATATATGGACTTAAGCAAGCTTCTCGGCAATGGTATCTTAAGTTCAATTATAGTATTATGTCGTTTGGATTTAAGGATTAAATTGTTGATCAATGTATATATCTAAAACTCAGTGGGAGCAAGTTTATATTTCTGATTCTGTATTTTGATGATATCTTGCTTGCGATTAACGATCTTGGTCTATTAAGTGAGACTAAGATGTTTCTATCTAATAACTTTGAAATGAAAGATATGGGTGAGGCATACTATGTGATAGGAATATAAATATTTCGTGATAGATCACAAGAACTGTTAGGTTTGTCTCAGGAAGCATATATAATAAAGTTTTAGACAGATTTAGAATGGATAAATGTTCAACATCTCTCGTTTCAATACAGAAATGAGACAAGTTTAGTCTCATGCAATGTCCAAAGAATGATTCGAAACGAAAACAAATGGAAGATATTCCTTATGTATCTACTGTTGGGGTTTTGATGTATGCTCAAACATGTATGAGGCTAGATATTAGTTTTGCAGTTAGTATGCTTGGTAAATACTAGAGTAATCCAAGACTAGAGAATTGGAAAGATGAAAAGAAAGTTTTAAGATGCCTACAAGGAATAAAGAATCACATGCTTACTTATAGAAAAGCTTATCACCTTGAGGTGATAGGTTATACAGATTCAGACTTTGCCAACTATATAGATATAAGAAAGTCTACATTTGGTTATATGTATCTTTTAATTGGAGGAGCGATTTAATGGAAAAGTGCGAATCAGTTTGTCATTGATGCATCCACCATGGAAGCTGAGTTTGTGGCATGCTTTGAGGCCACAGTTCAAGCTAATTGGTTGCAAAAAATTATTTTAGGACTTAGAGTAGTCGACAATATTTCCAATCCGCTGAAAATTTGTTGTTATAATTTCACAGTAGTCTTCTTTACTAAGAATGACACGTATTCCAAAGGTGCTAAGTCGGAGGACCGAGTTGAAATACTTTGTCATTATAGAAAAAGTTCATAAACGTAGAGTGTCAATAAAACATATTAACACAGATCTTATGATTGTTAACCCTTTGATAAAAGGGTTACCGCCCAAATTTTATGCTGGCCATGTAAAGAATATGAGCATTATGTCTACTACTGAATGTTAATGTTATTAATGTTTATGTGACACTCTAAGCTCTTTAATGTATAAGTTTCTGAAAGTTGTGTTTTCTTCTTTATGCTTATGCATGGAAATTATGATGAAGAAAACAAATTATGTTATGTTATTATCATTGATAAAATGACATTATGTTTGAACCCATTATGGACTTCTCATCCTAAAGTCATATTAATAAGAAAGAGATGATACAATAGTACATGAAAGAGATCATATCAAGTGAATGATGTGTGACCGCCATGACTCTTATTATTTGTGAATAATGATGGAACCAATTTATGTAAGTGGGAGAATGTTATGACATCATATGAGTCAAGTAGAAGAATGTTATGACATCATATGAGTTAGGTGGGAGAATGTTAGAATTAATTGACGAATTAATTCTATTATGTGACTCATTTGAAATATTATGATGAGCCTAATTGTGATTTAATAAAATATAAGAACCTATTGGTTATTATGGGAAGTCGTAATAAAATGAAATAAACATAAAATAAAGTTCAGCCCAACTTTATGGATGTTGGCTTATAAAAAGGGATTAGGGTTTTGTCTCTGGCCATGAGGTTTTTTCACACTAAGCCATTGAGAAAGAGAGTGTGGGAGGGAAAAGAAAGACAAAGAGATACATTGAGAAAAAGGAGGTTAAAGAACATAGATTGAAGAACATATTCTCGTTCGATCTTTTATAGATCAAGGTTAGTATCTATTATGATTTATGTATGTGAATATGTGAAAATCATGAATCCTAAAATCCTATAATAATTTTCTATAATAAATTATTATAGCATAAAAACTACAAATAATTTACAGTTATAACTCATTTTTTTTCAATATCAATCCTTAACTCATTCATTAACTTACTCATTTCTTTTACAAAAATAATTTGAAGATATTAAAAAGAAAATTAAGGAGCTGATTGACGACTTAAAAGGAAAAGATAAAAATAAGGTTGTGTTATGCTGTTGACAATTGATAGGGAAAAAAATAACACAAACAATATACCAAAGAATGCAGCGGATATAATTTCCCCTAACTTACAAGAATCTATGAGGAGCAATCAGAAATAAAGGCACTAAGATTTTTAATGTGGAAAACCTCTCAAATCAAGCGTAAAAACCACGAGTCGTCCAGACCAAATAAATAGCTCTAGTATGATCAACAAGAGTACAAAATGAGTCTCAATCAACTGCACAAATTAGTGCCAACACCCAACTAAGTAGCAAAGCAACAAAGCTTTCAAATAGAGAAGAACAAGAGAAGAAAAACCTATAAAATCACTGCTTCAGTGCGAAATTAATATCTCCTAATTCAGACCTCTTATCAACAATCCAATCGGTCAGAATGAAGAACAATGTGTTCCAAACTTGCTGTAAAATTTTTAGCTTGATCCAACGGTGAACGAATCCGCAATGTCGATTTTATGATGCAGCTCTGTGAACAAATTTTTTCCTCTACCTCTCCCTCTATGTGTTAGGATTTTTAGTGTGTTGTGACTCTATTGTTTTGCCTCTCTATTTATTTTGCAGTCCCCTCTCCCCTAGGTTAAGTGAGATATGAGCTTCTCAAATTTTAGACCTTTCTCCACATAGGAAGGGAGCCCAATACCCAACAACAATAAAATCGAACCAGAACGTACATAAAAAAATATTTCAAAGACTTAATAATACACATTTTTGTAACAAAACACTAAATCGAAATACTCAATTTTACAAGTTATTCAAAACTTAATTAAGTCCGTTATATATTATTTTAGAATTATGAAATATTATTCTTGTCTAATGAATATTCTAGCATAACTAATAATTATGGGATAAATAAAAAATTTATTACAAAAATAGACAAGTAGAGAGGACATGCACACGTACAAACAAAAGGACTGTGAAGTGGCAAATTTAATTCGAAACAGGGGACCAAAAGAGAACATGCATACTGATAGGCACTCATTGGTATTTCTGTAGCTAGTGGACCTACCTTTGTGCATTCACTCATGCAACCAACCATAATTTATATTCATACTAAATAAATTCTATGCATTAGTCTTTTTTGTCAATCTTATTTAGTCACACAACTAATTCTTCGTTGAACATTTACTTTTTATTTATTTATTTATTAAGTTTTATTTCTTAATTTTAATTTGAAACTCGATAAACTAAAATATAAATATTAATTAAGATCACTGTCATCTTATTAAATATTCATATAAATTTAATTTTCAAATGCTGAATTTAGGACATCACGTGTTGATTCAAATATTTTATTTATTTTTTATTTCCATCTCCATTTTAACAGTTTTATCTCTTTGTATTTTTTTTTCAATTTATATTAACATAATATTCATTGGTAAACAAATATTATTGCCTTTAGAAATATTTTTAATCATAATTTAAAAATATTTATATAGTGCGTAAAAATGCTTGATCATTCTTATTATGAGTAATCCGATGAAGTAAGACACATGATAGAGGAGGAGTGATGAATAAATTTAAGATTATATAACAATATTTAAAATATTTAGACTTAATCATAATCATTAACATTATGAATCTTCTCATCAATGCATCACTCAATTGGTTTGATTATTAGATTTCAAATTCACATTAGTCTCCAACTCGTCATTAATTGTTTTCGTACAGTGCATTAATAATATTCATACATAAAAAATTAAACATTCGTATACTCACTTTATGAATTTTAGCAATTATTTGTTACATCCCTCACTCATTCCATATCCAAAAATAGAATAATACTTATAATTTTCTTATTCAATGAAGAACGAAGAACAAGAGGAAAATATAAGAGGAGAGAGAGGTGTACTCTGTGTAAAAGGAACTTCTTTCCTTTAAACCTTTTTAGTTGTCCTTTGTCAAACTCACTGCCCTACACCATCTGGCTCTTGTCCGTGGTTCGTCCTACAAAGATCATGACCTCTCTCTAGCTGCTTTCATTGATTTTTGTTCGCATGTATTTACTCTCATATACGAACCTCAACTTTGAATATTTTTATGGTTCAAATTCCAATTTGGCGAAAGAAAAAGGTAATGTCATCCCAATACCACATGCTTCACGAAAAATACATAAATTTAAATACTTTCCTTTCGTATCAATAAATTTTGTTAAAAAATAAGATCTTAATAAAAATAAAAACCAAACTTTGCAAGAAATATTAAAAAAAAACTAAAAACTACAAAAAAAAAACACAGACTCTATCAAACGTATATGGGATAGAAAATTAAAATAAAATAAAACAAACAAAATGAATGAATGAATTAAGAAATAAATAAGATTCATAATAGAAAAAAATGCTAATTGTATTCTTCGTCGACAGTGCCAAATTTGATAACATTATAGTGAAGCGATCAAATTAATATTACTTAACTATAACAACTTCAACATTGCCAAGTTAGTAGTGAACAAACTAGATAGAATTAAGCTAACCCTGAGTTGTATCCCAACAAATATGGAATTGATTTTCAATATTTGGCTCTTATAAAAATCTAACCTAATACAATTATGATGGGGAAAACAACAACACAAACAATATATCAAAGAATGTAACGAATATAATTTCCTCTAAGAGTAGCAATAATAAATCACCACAATCATGAATAAAGGCACCAATTAGAAAATCCTTCAAATTAAGGGTAAGAACCACGAGTCGTCCAGACCAAAGAAATAACTCCACTATGATCAACAATAGTACAAAAGAGTCTCAATCAACAACACAAATTAGTGCCAACACTCAACCAAATAGCAAAGCAACAAAGTTTTCAAATAGAGAAGAACAAGAGAAGAAAACATATAAAATCACTATTGCAATGCAAAATTAATATCTCCCAACTTAGACCTCGTATCAACAATCCGACCAGTTAGAATTAAGAACAATGTGTTCCAAACCTGTTGTAAAACTTTTAGCCCGATCCAACGGTGAACGAATTCGCAAGGCCGATTTTACGATGGCAGATTTGTGAAAAACGTGAACAAATTTTTCCCTCTACCTCTCCCTCTGTGTTAGGGTTTTTAGTGTGTTTTGACTATATTGTTCTATCTCTCTATTTATTTTGCAGGCCCCTCTCCACTAGGTTAAGTGAGACATCGACTTCTCAAGTTTTGGGCCTTTTCTCCACACAGGAAGGGAGCCCAATACCCAACAAATCTCCCCCTCACAACTATGTGGAGATAACCGCCAAGCCGGCGATCTCACAACAAACTTCAAACTTCCCTCTTGGCAATGCTTTAGTCATCATATCAACACCATTATCATATGTATGAACTTTTTCCAACGCCAACAGCTTAGCATCCAAAGCATCACGTATCTAATGGAAAGTTGGATTTTTACCAAGATGGATAACACTTTGACTATCAACGAGCAATGAATAGTTATCTTGCCTAAAACCAAGCTCCTGCAAGAATTTCTTGAACCATAGCAACTCCTTGCATGCTTCAATAATGGCAATGAACTCTGCCTCCGTAGTAGACAAGGCTACACACCTTTGTAGTCTTGATTGCCAAGCCACAACTCCCCCTACAAAATTAATCAAATAGCCTGAGGTGGACTTCCTAGAATCAATGTCTCCAGCCATATCTGAATCTGAGTAACCCACCAAATTAGGCTTATCACTTCCAAAATAAAGCTTCATATCAACAGTACCGTGAAGATATCTCAAAATCCATTTCACAGCATTCCACTGCTCTCTACTTGGGTTTGACCAAAATTGACTGATTGTACCAACAACATGTGCAATATCTGGTCTCGTGTATACCATTGCATACATCAAACCGCTCACTATAGATGCATAAGAAACTCTGCTCATATATGCCTTCTCAACTTCATTTGAAGGACTCTATTTAACACCCAGTTTAAAATGAGTAGTAAGAGGAGTGCTTACGACTTTCGCATTTTCCATCTAGAATCTCTACAAGACCCTTTTAATATAGTGTTCCTGTGACAACCAAAGCTTCCTTTCTTTTCTTTCTCGAATGATTCTTATTCCAAGAATCTGTTTAGCAACTCCTAAGTCCTTCATAGCAAATGACTCGCACAATTGCTTCTTCAACCTATTAATTTTGGAAACATCTTTCCCAACAATAAGCATGTCATCAACATATAATAACAGGATAATAAAGTCGTCATTAGAAAAACTTTTAACAAAGACACAATGATCAGAAGTAGTCTTCTTGTAACCTTGCTTACACATAAATGACTCAAACTTCTTATACCACTGCCTTGGAGCCTGCTTCAAACCGTATAGACTTTTCCTTAGCCTACACACATAATCTTCCTTGCCTTCAACAAGAAAACCATCAGGTTGCTTCATGTATATCTCTTCCTCCAAATTACCATGAAGGAAAGTTGTCTTCACATCCATCTGCTCAACCTCTAAATTAAGAGTAGCAGCGAAACTTAGAGCAATTTTGATGGATGACATTTTCACCACAGTCGAGAAAATCTCATTGAAATCAACACCCTTTTTCTGTCTGAAATCTTTCACCACAAATCTGGCCTTATACTTTGGAAATGTAGAATTAGCATCTTGTTTCATCTTGAAGATCCATTTGTTTTCTAAAGACCTTTTTCCTTTAGGCAATTTCACCAAGTCATAAGTGTGATTATCATGCAAAGATTTCATTTCATCTTGCATTGCATCCAACCACTTTTTTTTTCTTCACTCTCCAAAGCCTCTTAAAAACACTCTAGTTCTCCATTGTCAGTCAAGGTTATGTACTAAGAATACCTTGTAGAAGGTTGTTTTTGTCTATTAGACCTCCTGAGTTGGAGTTGAGGTGGTTTAGGTATATCACCAAGATCATCATCATGTTCCTCTTGAGCATCATCAATTAGAACCTTTACTCCACTTCCAACCTGTTGATCATCAACATCACCATGTTGCTCATCATCTTGAGCTTCCGTTTCAATATTCTCCAGATTGTGAGCGGGCAACCTCATCGGATTACCATAAGTGAGACTATCTTTCTCGGGTGTGGTCTTCTCCACCTTATCAGTGTCTTCAATGGTCTAATCTTTCATGAATTGTACATCACGACTTCTAACAAGCTTCTTCTCAACAGGATCATAAAACCTGTAGCCAAATTCATCCTCACCATAGCCAATAAAGATGCCCTGCCTTGTCTTCGCATCCAACTTGCATCTTTCATCCCTTGGAATATGAACAAATGCCTTGCAATCGAAGACAAGCAAATGATCATAACTTACATTCTTGCCAAACCAAATTTTATTTGGCACTTCACTGTCCAGAATCATAGTAAGAGTGAGATTGATAACGTGCATCATCGTGTATAATGCCTCACCCCAAAAATGCTTGGGCAATTTAGCATTTGAGAGCATACATCTCACCTTCTCAAGTAATGTCCTATTCATCCTCTCAACTAAACCATTCAACTGAGGAGGTTTAGGAGGAGTCTTCTCATGTGCAATACCATGTTGTTTGCAATAAGCATTGAAGGGTCCACGATACTCACCATCATTGTCAGAACAGATACATTTCGGCTTCTTCCATGATTGCCTCTCAACAAAGGCATGAAATTCCTTGAACTTATCAAGTACTTGATCCTTTCGCTGAAGAGCATAGACCCATAGCTTCCTGGAACAATCATTAATAAAGGTAACAAAGTAAAGTGCATCACAAATTACTTTACCTTCAACGGGCCACAAACATCAGAATGCACCAATTATAACAACTCTGACTTCCTTGAGGTAGGATGCGTCTTGAAGGACACTATGGTTTGCTTGCCATCCATGCAATGAGAACATCTCTCCAATTCTGCACTTTTTAGCCCTTGAAGAACATTCTTTTTAGCTAAACAATCCATCCCTTTTTGACTTATATGACAAAGCCTCCGGTGCCACAAAGATGTCTCCATATCCATGGCATTCACAGTGTCTTTAGCAACAAAAGCTTTTGTCCACTATAGTTTGGCTATTTTTTCTCCTCTAGCCACAACCAAGTTACCTTTGGTGAGTTTCCACCTTCTAGAACCAAAGTGGCTATCATAACCACCATCATCAAGCATTTGCACATAGATTAAATTAAAACGGACATCCGGAGCATGTTTGACTCCTTTAAGCAACAACTGCACTCCCATGTTGGTCTGCAGGCAAAGATTACCAATACCAATCACTTTAGACTCACCATCATTACCCATCTTCAAAACTCAAAAATCACCAAAAGTGTAAGATGTGAAGAACTCCTTCTTAGGTGTAACATGCATTGTAGCACCACTATCAATAATCCACATGCTCTCATCAGATACAAGATTAACAGACTCAAAGTCACGAAAAAGAACAAGATCACCACCTATAGTAGTAGTGACATGATCATTGCCACGATCATTCTCTTTCTGCTTGACCTTCTTGTCAGCCTTGTCCTTTTTCCACTTAAAACAATATTTCTGAATGTGCCCTATTTTATTACAATAATGGCACTCTATATTCTTGTATCTTGACTTGGACTTGCTCCTGCTTTTCTCTCTACCACCTTTTGATTCCTTTTTCTGACTTCTCCCCCTAATTTCTGTAACAAGCATATCAGATTGAGATGAAGAACCATGTGCCTTCCTTCTCATCTCTTCATTAAAAGCACCGCTCTTTGCCATCTATAAACAAATAATGTCATTCGGGGCAAAGTTTGAAATTGAAGCCCGAAATATCTCCCAAGACTTCGGTAGAGTATTCAATAGCCATAGTCCCAAGACTTCATCATCAAAGTTTATACCCATTCCTGATAGTTGATCTAGGAGCCCTTGAAACTCATTTAAATGATCAGAAATAGAAGAATTCTCCTTGTACCTCAAATTCATCAAGCAATTCAACAAATATAGTTTATTATTGCCTGACTTTGAAGCATACAAAGACTCAATCTTCTCCCACAAAGTTCTGGCATGTGTCTCATTAACAATGTGATTATAAACATTATCTTGAACATATTGCCGAATAAAACCACATACTTGCTGGTGCTCAAAATCCCATTCTTCATTAGACATAGAATCTGGTTTTTGTGTAGCAAATACAGGAAGATGCAACTTCTTCACAAACAACAAGTCTTTCATCTTGCCATTCCATAAGTGATAATTTGAACCATTCAATGCAACCATCTTTTCATTTGCCTCCATCATTCAAACAAGTAAATATAGCCCAACCAAGAGCTTTGATGCTATTCTGATAGGGAAAACAACAACACAAACAATATACCAAAGAATGCAGCGAATATAATTTCCCCTAACTTGCAAGAATCTATTAAGAGCAACAATCAAAGAGCAGCAATAATAAATCACCACAATCACGAATAAAGGCACCAAGATTTTTAACGTGGAAAACCCCTCAAATTAAGGGTAAAAACCATGAGTCGTTTAGACCAGAGAAAATAGATCCACTATGATCAACAAGAGTACAAAAAAGTCTCAATCAATAGCATAAATTAGTGCCAACACCTAACCAAATAGAAAAGCAACAAAGCTTTCAAATAGAGAAGAACAAGAGAAGAAAACCTATAAAATCACTACTGTAGTGCGAAATTAATATCTCCTAGCTCAGACCTCGTATCAACGATCTGACCGGTCAGAATTAAGAACAATGTGTTCCGAACCTGTTGTAAAACTTTCAGCCTGATCTAACGGTGAACAAATCCGAAGTGCCAATTTTACGGTGGCAACTCTGTGAAAAACGTGAACACATTTTTCCCTCTACCTCTCCCTCTATGTGCTAGGGTTTTCAGTGTGTTTTGACTCTATTATTCTGCCTTTCTATTTATTTTACAGCCCCCTCTCCACTACGTTAAGTGAGACATGGGCTTCTCAAGTTTTGGGCCTTTTCTCCATATAGGAAGGGAGCCCAATACCTAACAAATTAAAACTATATGATGATGTGAAAAAAATATAGAGAAGAATTTGAGAATAAATGAAATAGAAAATTAATAAAAGACTTTGAAACAATTATAGTAAAACAAGCCAATTCCACTATTTTCAATATAGATCTTTTATCAATTAATTTGTTGGCATTCTCACCATTAACCAATGTAAATTCTCAATAAAAAAATAAGAACTTTGTAGATTAATCATAGTAAATTTAACCAAAGTACATTATCAATTAAATATTACTATGCCTAATCATGTCTATTCTTTTACCCTTAATACTAAGCAAAAAGCTAATTAACCAAAGTACATTCTTGATTAATTCTTGTTAAAGTTTCCACCTTTAATCAAAGTATTGGCAAAAACCCATTCAATCACATGAAAGTTTCTAAATTTAATCAAAGTACATTCTCATTTAAAATTAAAAACCATTGGACTCATATGATCAACATGCATATAGATTAAAACATCTAACAAATTAGCTATGATGTAAAAACCATTACTTTTTACGTGGTTGAGAGATAAAAGACATAGATGAATGAAAATCAAAATAATAATCAAAAGAACAAAGACATTATTTTAATCTAACCTCATAATCCATAATGAAATTACAGTGAAATCAAACCCAATTCAACCCCTATGATCTTGCGGTCCAAATTTGTAGAAAAAATCCAAAAAAATGAATAATTGCATTTCAGTCCTCTTTTTGACCAACTTTGACTAGACTTTGGAATTTTGACCCTTTGACCATCCATTGAGAGGTTTCCATGTGGCATCTCTTTCTCTCTCTCTCTCTCTCTCTCTCTCTCTATCTCCCTTAGGGTTTCTTCCTCCACCATGGTCGCACTCGTGAGGTGCTTTCAACATGGCATTGTAGTGGTTCACGATCTGCATTGGATTTGTGTGGCTGATTCACAATTGTGGTTGAATAGTGGCGGCTTGCATGTTGTTTTGGTATGCGTCTTGTGGTCTGTGATTAGTTGGTTCCTGCTATTGTGCGATGTGAACTGATCCTGTGTGATGCATCTCGTGGTGGTGAAGTGTTGAACTTAGGATTTTGGGTTCGCATCTTTGTTTGGGTGTTCTTCAGGCACAATGGTTTGTCCAACAGAAGAGATATGGTGGTTTAAGATTTGTTTGTTTGATGCGTTGAGTGCCTGGGGTTCATTCTTGTTCACACGTGATGGCTGACGACTTCAATGGATATGTGGTGGTTTGAACGTCATGTTGTTGGTTACATTTTTGAATTCGCACGTGTAAAGGATTCATGAGGTGCTGGTGCAGGTTTGTGTGGTTCTTGTAGGTCTCCGTCAATGGTGGTGCACGTTTTCGGCGATGCGATGGAGCTACTACCCATAGTGGCACAATGTTGAACGTCGAGCGTTTGTGGTTTGACGAGGTATGATGCGAGAGTGGTGTAGCTACGTGATGGTTATGCCGATATAGGTGTTGGCGGTGCAATTTCGAGGATGGTGGTGGCTGGCCACGAGGTACATGGTTGTGGCTGTCGTGATGGATGGTTGATTTGGGCTAGGGTTTCTGGTTTATGGAGGAAAGGATGAAAGCTTGAAGATGATTATGTGGTAGCATTTGGTTAGCTAAATTTTGAGTGCTTGGATGCTGACATGTGTCCTTTTCTAGTTGGTGAGTTTAATTAGTTGAGGATTGTTACATGGCATGATTTAGTTGAGTTGAGTTTAAATGATAGGAGGATTGAAAATAGACAAAGGCAAAATTGTAGAAGTAGGCTTTGAGTGGCCCTCTAAAAATGGTGGTGTATAAGTAAAAACCAGGGATGCAATCAGCTCCTCAATTATTTCTTTCCATAATTTATTGATTTTGGATTTAACTTGTAACTCCAAACATTTCAATTCCACACTTTTAATTACCTAAATTAAATTCCAACTGCATCAACAAATGTTAGAATATCCAATAATATTTTATGCAACTAAAATCACCTTTTAATCTATTTTTATCTTACGAACTCAATAAGCCCAATTGTCACACATCCTGATTAAATCAATCCTTAAGGAAAAAAATTCAATTAAATGCCCAAAATTAAATATTAAATCAGGATAAAAATATAAACTCATCACGTGGTGAACGAAACATCTAACACTAGCTCTTCCAAGAGAGGATGTCTAAAGAACAAAGTTACTAGGGTAGCACGACTAACCCTAGTGTTTTCTCTTCTGAAACCGTCATTTTCTTTGATGTCAAGTGAAGCGCGAGAACTTGGGGTAGTTAGATGGAATAACAACCAGTATGTTGTCTCCTATAAACCCTATATATCTTGGATCAAAGGTGCAAACCACGAGAAAGTACTCCAAGTTATAACATGATACGGTGAAGGATTGAATTTCCTTAGACTTGAAACCCTTTGGGAAGGAAGTTGTCCAGATGTTCAGGTAGTGAAGCGAGGTCGCGGTGTCAAAGTTGGCCCCTCGCATAAGCATAGACAACATTAGAGAACTTGTCTGTAATCGTGGATAAAGTTGAAGGCGTTAACGTCACTAACTATCGTCGCATACAACATCGGAGCGTAAAAGTCATCGTCGCCACATAGCGAGCTCTCATTGTGGCTACTTTGGTAAGACTCCCTTCGTGGGCCGATCTAGAAGTTCAAATTTCCAATCAACCATCGCCCCAAACCGTTTCACAATCCCAAAGTTGTGGTCGCCTTCCAAACGGGTTCCAACTTCTGTGTCAGGTCCTATTAACACCACCTCAAAGATGAATAAGTTATTCGATAACAATAGGCTCAATGATAGTATTTTGAGGTTGTGAAAAGAATAATTGATGGGATAGAGAAAATTGTGGACAAAGTAGAATGTGGAAGTTGTAGTTGGAAGGAGTATGTAGTTGTAGTAGTGAGTGGTGTGTTAGATGTTGTGTTAGTTCTCTTCATACATCAAATGGTAGAGTACATGGGTATTTATAGACCTATAGACTATTCTAGAAAGTGCTAGCCACAACTTGTGTGAAATGTTCTAGATTTTTGCCTATGTAGAATGTTCTTCATATTTTCTTCCTATCTTAGACTTTTCTACTTTGTTGTAGAACTTTCATTACATTTCAATACTTTTATCTTAGGATTTTCTAGATTCTTTTAGAATTTGCATTACACTTTAATAATCAGCGATGCCAGAGACAATATCACACAGCTTTGTCCAAACCAGAAAGAAGCAATTTTCAACCATGATAGGTGCATGTTGCGCTACTCAGGCGGTCCAATATTTGGCATAATGGAAACTAAACATTTGTACTATATGTGGAACATAAAAAGTGCAACAAAAGTTCTCCCTTTCCATCAAAATGTTCCATTATTTCACCCATACGTTGGTCAACTATTTCTAGAACAACCTATAGAACAAGCAAGAGCGACAAAATTCTTGGCTTATCCTTAAACAAAATCAAAGTTGCATTGTTCCACACTTTTAAGCACGTTGCCTGGCATGTTTTTATGATGAAAAAGTTAACACAAACTTGGAATAATGAAGAGAAGGAACAAAGTAAAGCCTACCCGTGAGGCTAGTTTATCTATCTCCAACGTAATCGAAATGAGGCCAAGACCGTCTATAAATCGTTACACTGCAACTCCATGCTCAAGAGCATCAAAGTTAGAAGTTTGAAGAACAAAACTTAAATAAATAGTTTGAGGATGAAGGAGGGTGATTATTTTGAGAATGCCCTGAATGATCAAATTATAGAACTAATTGGTACAACTGCAGTACATCAGAATCATGAAACTTAATGTCACAAAGGAGAAGTCGGTGTTTAGGGAAACAAAATAGAAAAAATTGATCCATCTTAATTTTCAGCAAGAGATAATAAACTCTGATAAAAAGTCATTCGAGAACTATCTCAAAGGCATAGACTCAGATGGAAAGTCATTCAAAGGTATAAGCTCATATGAAAATTCATTCGAAAACTATTTGAAAGACACAAGCTCAGATGGAAAAGTCATTTGAAAACTATCTCAAAGGCACAAGCTCAGATGGAAAGTCATTCAAAGCCACAAGATTGGGTGAAATTGCATTCGAGAACTATTTCAAAGGCAAAAGTTCATATCGAAGGTCATTTGAGAACTATCTTGAAGGCACAAGCTTGGATAAAAAAATCATTCGAGAATTATCTCAAAGGAATAAGCTTGAATGAAAGTTTGATTCCTGAAAGCTTAATACACCAACTCTAAGATGAAGCTAACAATGATGACATTTTATAAGTTGATCTCAATCACGACAATCACAAAATCTTCAATGCATGAGAATGCTATTAAATTTACATACACAGGGTACAAAAGGAAACTCGAAAGTACGAGTGACACTCTTTAGCAGAATGTTAGTGTGATCTTCTTGAGGATTTGTATGAGGAAACTTGTAAAAAGGGACTGAGGAAAACTCTGTCTAGGAAAGATAAGATTCTTAAGTTTTTCGATTGTGACTCACCTATCTTTTTTGGGAGTCTACTTAGTAAACTTTCAGCAACATTTCTATGCACCACACAACTGGCAATTTTGGTGGTCTCGCTTACACCATCCTTCATTTAAAGCTCAAATCTCAACCAAAATCATCAGCACCCTTCCTCACAAAAAAAGGGAGTCACCCGCTACTAGATCTCGGTAAGACAACACTTTGTGAAGAACAAAATAAAGAAAACCCCCGACCTAATCTATATCTGATTTACAAAGTCCAGGATGAAGCTTGCATAAGAGGAGTAATAATGAATCAAATACAAAACTTAAATGAGTCAGAAACTTGACAAAATGGAGAAAGAAGTACCCTCTAACAGAATTAGTTTAAGAAGTAATTGATGAACAACCTCCGAGAAGTGAAGTCTCACTCAACCACTCCAAAAGTATATACTTTTGATTTCCAAAAGTATATACTTTTGATTTCCAAAACGAGGGGATTAACAGAGTAGACCATGGGAGGAGTCTCGGAGATCGACGAGAAATCACACTCTACCTCATCGACATGAAAGAGCAACTTGACATTCTAGTGTCTGAGTACATAAGAAAGACCAACTCAACATTCTAGTGTCCGAGTACAAAAGTAACAACAACTCAACTTTCCAATACCCGAGTACAAAAAGAATCCATTCCAATACTCGAGTACATAAAGAATTTGGTAAGTACAACAACAACTCGGCGTTATAGTGCCCGAGTATAACAACAACTCGACACTCAAATACCTGAGTATAGGAACAGATAACAACCCAAAGTTACAACACTCAAGTTCAAGAAAGAATATTCTAGAAGGAAGACATAGTTTGGAGAAATTTTGACGACGCTTAAAATTTTAAAGCAGAAGGTAAGCTAGAAGAAATTAATGGAAAGAGAAAGCCCTCCTAGTGAGGCACCGAGTTATTGAGAGTAGTAACAATAAAGCCATCCCAGCAAGGCATCGAGTTATTGAGAGCAGTAACAATAAAGCATTCCCAACGATACACTAAGTTATTGAGATTATAACCATAAAGCCCTTGTAGCAAGGCATTGAGTTACTTAGAGCACTAACTGTAAAGCCCTCCCAACGAGGCACCGAGTTAGTGAGAGTAGTAACAATAAAGCCCTCCAAGCGAGGCACCGAGTTACTGCAACAGTAACAATAAAGCCTTCTCAGCGAGGCACCAAGTTATTGAGAATTGTAATAATAAAGCCCTCCTAGTGAGGCACCGAGGTACTAAGAATAGTAACAATAAAGCTTTTCACGCGAGGCACCAAGTTATTGAGAACATTAATAATAAAGTCCTCCTAGTGAGACACCGAGTTATTGATAGTAATAATAATAAATCCCTCCTCACGATGCATTGAGTTATTGAGAGAAGTACCAATAAATACCTCATAGTAAGGCACAAATTTATTGAAAGCAGTAAAAATAAAGCCCTTCTAACGAGGCATTAAGTTACTTAGATCAGTAATTGTAAAGTCCTCCCAATGAGGCACTTAGTTATTGAGAGTAGTAATTGTAAAGCCTTCCTAACAAGGTATTGAGTTACTAAGAGTAGTAACAATAAAGCCTTCCCAACAAGGCACCGAGTTATTGAGAGGATTAACCATAACGCCCTCCCAGCGAGGCAACGTGTTATTGAGAATGTGACAATAAAGCCCTTCCCGCAACGCATCGAGTTACTAAGAGTAGTAACGTTAAGCAAACCCCTTAGATGAGACACTAAGTTACTTAGATAGTAAAATTAAGTGAAGGCCTCAAACGAGGTACTGAGTTACTAAGATAAGTAACATTAAGAAAAGCCTTCAAACGAGGCACACCGTTACATAAAATTCCTTTTGTAAAGTTTTCATATAGTGATTGGTATCTTTCTCCCCTTGTATGCTTAAAATCTCTTTGCAATGGTAACTATTGTGTGTTTAAGTGTGCTAGGCAAGCAAATGTAGGATCCTTTAGATGAAGGGACCAAGATAAACCAAACATACAAAAGAAACTGAAGTTCTATCTCAACTTGGGGTATAAGTTGATACTGCTACAATGTTAATTGTTGAAATGTAAAAGATTTCCATATTTGGCGTAGAAGAAACTATATATATAGATTTCTTGGAGGAGTATGTGATGGCAACTTTTCTCTTTTTAGTTGTTGGTGGATATGTGAAACTTCTGGTATGATGAACCTTATAACCTTTGGTGTAGAAAATATATCTTCCATGTTCTGATCATCTCTACCCTTTACTTCTTTGATACCTGAACATGTAGAAGAATAGGAAGTTGGTAGTCAGTATCCTGAACATATTGTAAATCCTTATACTGTTGTTTGGAATTTTGGGTGTGGTTTGACATCTGGTGTGCACACACAACTATTTTCTCTTGATATGTGGATTGCAAAGTTGCATATGGAGCTTCTTGTTATGATTCGCATCTACTATGCTTAGGTTTGTGATCATTTCGATTTGTTGGTTTTTTGTTTTGTTGTAGCTATGGTGCCAAGCTTTGGGATCTACGTGTACATGTATGTATCTTTCGTGAAAGGGTTAGAGCACCCCATAAAGGTTTTCTATAATCATTATTTATTCTTTGCTGATAAAGAAAAAAATTGAATACGGATGAATTTCAATCTGGGATCAAAGTCGATTTCATGGACATATACACTTTACATAGTATAAAATTATATTTTAAAATAACATTATGTTTTATAACTTAAAAAAATTAATATTTTACGCAATGTTAGTGTTCACATAACCAACTTTAATAAGAGCATATTTACTGCCAATAGAAAGCTAATTTAATGTTTATTCTATTGTGTACTTATCAGTGTACTTATTCTAATGTTGTATTTGGTATCTGAAATTCAAATTCTTAATGTACTTTTCACTTGAGTCACATGAGATTAGAAGGCTGGCCCCAAATCCATGTTCCAAGATAAGGCCACGCACACGAGCGGAGTACCATATGTAGATCTTTTGATTACCCTACCACTTATAATGACCACCAATAATTAGTATTAGCACATAAATGCAATGCATTTGTATACTATTTAATGTAACAGTTTCAATCAATCGTTAGCTTTTCACCATCAACTTTTTTGGCGGTTGAAAAACCATTTTGCTAGCTATGTTAATTGTAGGTGCATGTATGAATGAGTCATGATTGTATTTAACCACTAGCACGCACGATAGCTAGAGTCTAGACTGGACAACGTGGTGTCCTTTATGTGTACCCAAAATCCTGAAGAAAAAATAGACAATGTCATCTTATGTCTACTTCAAGTGACAGTGAAAAATATATGCAAGTATGTTCTTCTTGGAGTTTAGCTAGTGTTTTATGTGGCTGTTGACATGACAAGGGTACTTAGAATGTGATGATAATTGATAAAGTAGAAGATAGT
>Ga0209389_1000976_pt1 | contig 18905 bp, 18 predicted proteins | sample CowpearedBW_FD_187526 | JGI IMG/M metagenome (GOLD analysis project Ga0209389, IMG submission 187526) | Root nodule microbial communities of legume samples collected from California, USA - Cow pea red BW (SPAdes) (version 2) | ecosystem: Host-associated > Plants > Roots > Nodule | place: USA...
TTATCTTATTTTTTTTATATGGTATGTGTGTACTAACTCTGTGTTTAGTAATATATTTTCAACCAACACATACCATTTTTAACCCATTAAATATTAATTACCTTGTTATGTTGAATATTACTTTCCTTCCAAACATATTGTTGTTTTATTTTTCATTGTTACTAATATATAATACAAAACAAACATTTTAGTGGACTTGCTTAGTTTTTACTATTAATATAACCTGGTGTAAAAATATTCACGTAATGTGTTAATTGACATAAAAACAAATTCTTTTTTGCATCCCTCACATTTTTCTCGGATCTCAAGATGACACAATTTAGTGTGAATAATTAATATAAAAAATTATTTTGCACTAATAAACTAATTAAAATATGCATATGTGCTTATTTTGTAAACTAATTGTAACACCAATAAGTATATACGTAATTAATTTAAGGTTTAAGGTTTCAAAATGGTATCGCGTTTTAAGTTTTTTTCAATTTAGTACCCAAATTTAAAATTTTGCATCAATGTAGTACATTTTGTTTAGACCTCGTTAAGTTGGTTAATGTCTATGTTATTAGTTGTGGTAAGTTAGTAAAGTTTTAATGAAGTGGCAAGGCCAGACTGTGTGATGTGTATTAGTAGGACTGATTAGAAATATTAAACTAAAAAGTTTTTAAAGAACAAATTTGGGGGATTTTTGTTGAGAAGTGAGGTCGAAGCCACAACTCACAGTTGAATGCAATAGAAGATTTTGTTGAGAAGGAGGTTGATTCCAGCTTCGCTCAAAGGTGTGCCACTGTCCAATTTAGGATTTTTATCCATTTATGGTTTTTGTGTTTGAATATAGTGATGTTTCAATGGTGGGGTTTAGGGTTTTTAGTTATTTAATGTTTTTTGTGTTTGATTATTGTGCGTGGTGTCTATTTTTGGTGTTATGTGGTTAATGGAGCAATTGTATATTACTTAGTTTACATTGTGGTCCTGTGTTGTGAGTAATTGGTTTCAACTTGTGGTCCCCCATTTTAAATTTTTTTTGTCGGTGTGATAGTGGTATGAAATGTAATATCTGCTTTCTTGGTTGGGTTTTTTGAAATTTTTCAGGGTTGTATAGATATAGATTTATATGTTCACATGGATGACTCACATTTCGAAGTGGTATTTCACCATGGTGGAAGATTTGAGAGGAATGGGTCACTGTAATATGTTGGAGACTTAACTATTTTGGCATGTGACCCAAACACTTGGCGCTACTTTGAGATATTGGGTATTTTGAAGGAAATGGATTATGCCAATGTGAAGGAGATGTGGTATTCAGTTGGGGGAGGATTTGTTTTGTAAGGGAGGTTAGAATTATGGTCTAATGACCGAGGGGCATGTCATATGGTGAATATAGCCACACTTAATGGTCAAGTTCACTTGTATGTTGTGCATAAAGTAGACAAACCTTAAGTAGTTAATATGTTAGAATATAATCCTATTGAGGATGAGGCTGAGGTTCATGTGCAATTAGAAGGGGATAATGAAGTCACGGTTGAGGTTGATAAGGGTGTGAGTGAGGGTCCTAGTGAAGATTAAATCAAGTTTGAAGAGGACCCTTAACCTCGCGTTGAGGTTGATGTGGGTGTGAGTGAGGGTCCTGGTGAAGATGAAATCTAGTTTGAAGAGGACCTTCAACCTCAGGTTGAGGTTGATGTGGGTTGGAATGAAGGTCCTGGTGATGTTGATGTGGGTATTCAAATGGAAGTCAGGTAGAGGTTGAAGTGGTTGTGAGTGAATGTTAGATTGAGGTTGATGTGGGTGTGAGTGAGGGTCCTGCTAAGGTAGATGAGGGACGGGGGAGGCTGACAATGATGACGATAGTATTCAAGAGAGTGTGCATGAACTTGATTTGAATGACTTTGATGTAAGTAGTTGGGATGAGTCCGTCGGGGATTCTTTTAATCGAGAAGAACTAGTGGATGTTAGTATCCATAATGAGGATGATTTTTGGGAAGGTCATGATTATGTGAAAAGGGAAGTTGTGATTGATGAAGTTGATTTCAGTGGACAAAATGTTGGTCGTAGTAATGTACAAGATAGGAGTTTATTTGACATTGCTAGGAATCAAAGAGTTTAAATAGTGTGGAATATAGTGATTCATTTGCACATGATAGAGACAATTTTGGAAAGTTTAGGGATTTTTTCAATGCCCAAGAGTATGGAAGACTACAAGTGGGAGGTGGAGACATACTTCACGAAAAAGGAAGAATTTGTAGAAGCTATAAGAACTTATGGTGTGCACAATGGAAGAAAGTTGAAGATTTTTAGAAATGACAAATGAAGAGTGTGTGTCAAATGTTTAGGGGCAAAAGGAACATGTAATTGGTATGCTTATTGTGGTTATAAAGCTACTCAGAGTAGTTGGCAGTTAAGAACAATAATCAACCAACATAACTGTAGTAAGGAATTTAGTATCAGGTTGATGACTTCAAAATGGTTGAGCCAGAGGTTAGAAAAAAGTATTAGAGACAATCCTGAAATAAAACTGACAAACATAAGAAACAAAGTTGGAAGGCAATGGAATATGGGCATCTCGAGGTCTACTGCTCATAGAGAAAAAACCATTGCATATAAGAATATTGAAGGTTCTTTTAGGGAACAATATAAAATGGTATATGACTATGCACATGAGTTGTTAAAGTCAAATCTTGGATCTACTGTAAAAGTCAGTGTAGAAGACAATGAAGATAAAAAAATATTCAGGAGACTTTATGTGTGTTTAAAGGCTTGTAAAGATAGCTTTGTAAGCTATAGACCTATTATTGGGTTAGACATGTTTTTTAAAAGGAAATTATGGAGGGGAGTTGTTAACAGTTGTTGCAAGAGATGTCAATGATCATATACTTCCATTGGCATACTCCGTGGTAGAAGTTGAAAATAAGGAAACATAGACTTGGTTTTTGGAACTTTTGGTTGATGATCTTGGCAGACCTGAATTGTGTCCAGGAATAAATTTTATGTCAAACCAATATAAAGTGAGTTAACTAGTCTCAATACTTTTTTTTTCATTTATTTGTTGTGTAGTATAGTTATGGCACTTTTATTTTACAAGGTCTACTACTAGCATTACAAGAATTATTATCTAGGGTTGAGCAACGTTATTGTGTGCGCCACATAAATGCGAATTTTCGAAAAAAATTTCCTGGGAAAAATGTTAAGAGACTGCTATAGAAGGCAGCCACATGTACTCACCCTCAAGCTTGAAAGGCAGTTATGAGAGAGATGAAAGAGGTCAATGAAAATGCCTTTAAGCATTTGTTAGCTATTCCACCAAGGCAAGCTTTCCATTCACTTTTCTTGTACTTTGTCAACTGTTAACAACTTCTATAGTACTAACTGTTACCTTTCATGTTGATGTTTTCCACTAGATTTTGGTCTAGGTCCAGGTTTAGTGGCAAGGCTGTATGTGACATAATTGTCAATAATATGAGCGAGGCCTTCAATAGTGTAATAGTCAGTTCAAGAAGTAAGTTAATCATCACAATGATGGAGGAGATAAGAATATATCTAATGAAAAGATGGACAAGAAATAGGACCGAGGTGAAGACCATTGAGGGATCTCTCTACCCTAGAATAAAGAAAAGACTGGACAAAGAAATAGAGAAGACCAAATTCTAGACACCCTGGTTTGTGGTTTCTCAATTTCATTTACTTTGTTTAATAATTGAGCTATTTTGATATGTTGTTCTTCTTTTTCATAAACCTTATATTAACTGAGTTATTTTCATAGTTGGGCTGGAGAAAAATTGTTTGAGGTTAGGCACATGCCCATGGTGGGTGACAAGTTCGTGGTCAACCTTGATCAACATGAATGTACCTGCAGGAAGTGGACAATTAGTGGACTACCATGCTGCCACCCCCTTACTGCCATAAGGTTTCTCAATCTGAATGTGGACCAAGTTATCCCACACTAGTAAAAGAGATCAACATATGAAGAAACCTACACTCCACTCATATACCAAGTCAACGGTCCAAATGTATGGGAGATGAATACAAACATTGAAGTGATGCCACCAACAAAGCGAATCTTGCTAGGGAGACCAAAAAATAAATGCAGACTCGAGTCTTGGGAATTAAGAAAAGATGTCACATGAGTCAGACAAGGTGGGACACGAAAGAGATGGCAAAGTCAACAACCAGATTAGCCTGGAACAGAGACACCTAATGAGCCTGGAATAGAGACCCTCACTAGTGCAAAAAGGTCATATTACATCGATTCTGGAGCGTGTTTTAGATCGGTTTTGGAACCGATGTAATATGTCTTTCACGTATTAGATTGGTTGTAATGAACCGATCTAATAATTCCATATTAGATCAGTTTCAAATAACCGATCTAAAGATACCCACACAGAGAAACATCAGATAAGTTATATTAGATTGGTTATGGACAAAACCGATCTAATATTACTAAGATCACTTAAAGAAGAAATAGGGAATATTAGATCGGTTGTAACCTTAACCGATCTAATATGTGATATATTAGATCGGTTAAGGTTACAATCGATCTAATATTGCCTATTTTTTAGAAAAAAAAGTTTGCTTTGTTTTTGCAATTAACCAAAACCTGAAACCTGTTGCATTCAATTCAAAACCAGAACCAGGCAGCACAATAGTTTATACAGTACAAAATTAAACATCAATTCAAATCCAACAATGGATTTGACCAAAAAATTTCCTAAGTACATCTATTCAACAAAAAGAAGGAAACCTATCAACTAATTTTTATACTGGAAGAAGTACTTGGCCCATTCAGTCCTCACTTCATCAATCTTCTCATATCCCAATGGTTCAGCATTGTCGAAAACCTGTAGTTCAAAGAAATTAATGCATATCAGTATCCATAACATATTAGTTAAATATTTGATAACATGCTTCAAAGAGGATTCTGTTTTATTTTTTACCTCATTCCAAGAATCTTTGATAGCAGCACGAGCTATGGTCCACATCCAGTACATGACAAGTATCCACACTCAAAACTTCCTTGTTGCTTATTACACTAATATATAATGAAATTTATATTAATTAACATATGAAAAAAGATTATATTAATACAGTCAATGAAAAATTATACCTTAGGAGAAATCACTTTGATGCTTTGGGTAGAAGAAGTTGATTTACCACCTAACATATTGTACATGTTTAGAGCACTACAAAGTTAAGGCACTAGTCATTTACAAGATATTTGATGACATAAATAACACATTATAAAGTCACTACCACATACCTCTGTAGAATATTTTTCATGGCTGAGGGTATGGGCTTGTGAAATGAGCATAACCAAACTACAATATTTTTCAATGGAAAAATAATCACCAATTGCCAATGAGACCTAACAAGAAATTTAATTAGTGATTTGAATTAGTTAATTAATAGCTTAAGTTTCTAAGTTGAACTTACACATTAATATAAGGTGCCATGTATATTCTTTTCTTTGATTTCCTTACCCAGTTTTGGATGTATGTTTGACATTCCATATGTTTATTTCCAGACTTTTGTATATGTTGAGGCTCAAGGAAACCATACACATCAGCATGCCCCCTTTTGGCAACATATTCATTTACATACCTGGATTCAAACCATAAAGTTTAGAGACATTGATTTCATTTATTCATAGTATAACATAAAGTGGACTTACAGAATCCATAGTTGAATAACTGCAATGTTCAGCATCTGACTCCCTTGTATGATTTCATACACATCGTTCATGTGAAGATATAATGGTATATCACTATTATCAACACTGAACATTGTTTTATCCCAAGGAATGGCAAGTGGTGATTGAAAAAGATCTCTGACTACCCTGACAAGGTCATGAATTGGACTAAAATCTTGCTTGGATTTGGGCTGGGAATGGGCCTCAAGGCTAAAAGCACATGCAACTGGGGACTTTTGCCTGCTATGATCCTACAAAATAAAATAGCAAAGTTAAATAGAAAGTTTGTGTTAAATTATGAACTGTTTCCTTGATAAGAAAAGTAATATACATTCTTCTTTGTTGTAACTACCTTAACTAATTGTTTAGGCCATGAGATGAATGTTCCTAGTGCCTCTCCCACTAATTTCACCTCCTATATGGGTACTGGAACTGCACTTGTGGCATCTTTAATATCTTCAACTACCACTCTAGCCAAATCATCTGACATTTGCATAGTGTGCATGGTTGATCCCCCAGGATACAATCTCCCAATGGCAACTAAACGAGGAAGGACCTCTCCAACATACAACCTACACTTGTACAACATATAAATGGTTAATCAGATGACATATAATTAATATTTAAACCGTAATATATATAGAGAAATATACCGCCCAAGCGGGATCCAGTCGACTTTGAACAAATGCTTCCAATGTTTGCTCGTCTATGCCATACATCTCACAAGGAGACTTTTCTTTGTATTTCCCGAATACATAGAAGCTTGACAACATCGTCTTGATTGCTCTCCATTTTGTAGCTACTGACGACATTATCCTCCTTCATATGAAATCAGAAGTGTTGAATTCATAGTTTTCCTATTCATAGGTAGTAAATATTCATAAGTTGACAATAGAAATAAGTAGTAAATATTCATAAGTTGACAAGTTAACTTACACAAATATCCTGCCAAATCATGTTTTTATCAACTTCTGACACATGATCCCAATCTGGTTCCAAAATGCACACCTTTGTTCGTGCTAACCCACCCAAATAGCTAGAAAAATTCTGACGGGTTGGCCCTATAGGTTTGCCTGTATGAGGGTTTATGTCCACATGTGTCTTATCCTTAATCAATCGCTTCAGAGCTTGCTTTTGTAGACGGGTAGCTGCTATAGTCTTCTTCTTGGATGAACCTTCCATGAAACCTGTAAAAAGTAACACATGTTAGATAATTAATGATTTAAAACTAAATGAATAATAAAAAAAATAACATGAAATTTCACCTATAATGGAAGTGTGACAATGTTCTCCCATATTCCTTCATTGTGATCATTACGCATAACATTCACTTCATCATTATGAACATCCTCATTCAAAACAGGTATTCGCCTTAAGATTGAAGGACTATCTATAAGATCGAGACTTGAGTGATCACGATCATGAGTATCTAATTGCATCCTTGCTTTAAGAACAACTGACCACCTTTCATTTGAAGGATCTTTAACATAAAACACTTGTTTTGATTAGTATGCCATGATAAAAGGGTCTTCCTTATAAGCCACCTTATTAAGATCAACCAAAGTAAATACCAAGTCATCAACATGCACTCTTGTATTATTATCAACCCATTTGCACTTAAATACATGCACTTTGAATTTGACATAATCAACCTCTCATATCTCTTGAATGACCCCAAAGTAACTTATAGAAGCCATAATAGGATTATTATCTTTTGAACTAGCAAAGTGCATGGATTATGCTTCGAGAGTCACACCGCTATTTTGCATAGTACTCTTATCATCTTCCTCCTTTGAATAAAAAGAGAACATGTTAATGTCATATGTTGTCCATGTTATAACATCAAAGTTAGGTCCTCGTGCTAGCCATTTTAATTCCTCAATCTCACAATCTAATTCCACAATTTTTTCTCTAAACCATTTCAGAAATGTCCTATTGTGCTCAATCAACAACCATTTTTCATTTGCCCGAGGATTTAAAGATTTCACCAATTTTTTGTGTTCCTCTATGTAAGGAAAAATGACATCAGTGTTATTCAATACGTACAAATGTTCTTTGAGAACTTCACATTGATCTTTTCAAACCACCCTTACACCACGTGTGCCTTTACCTTCATTCCTTCCTTCATGTCTAGATTGTGGAATGCCAACAGCCTCTGTTTCTAACATATAATCTATACAAAACTCAATTGCTTCCTCAGTTATATATCTCTCAATAATTGATGCTTCTGGACGATATGGATTTTTCACATACCCCTTCAATATTTTCATGTATCTCTCAACTAGGTACATCCATCTTAAAAACACTGGTCCACATATTCTAATTTTCCTTACTAGATGAACTATTAAATGGACCATGATGTCAAAAAATGAAGGAGAAAAATACATCTCCAGTTGACACAAGATAACAATAGCTTTATTCTGACAAATACTATTAAAAAACATGCAAAGACAAGTGATAACATGTCTAACGAATAGTCACTGGGAGAAGTTGTTGCATGAGAACATGACAATCATGAGATTTTAAACCAACAAGTTTCAAATCTTCCATTGACACAAGACTTTTAATATTTGAAGAGTATCCTAATGGTACTTTCATTCCTCATAGACTATCACAAAAACTTATTTTCTCAAGTCTAGACAGAGTATGACAAGCAGGAGGTAAATATGTTCGTTTACCGCGCGCTTCTGGCTGTAACTCCAAACGAAGACCCATCTCAACTAGATCTTTACGAGAATTAATATCGTCCTTTGTTTTCCCTTTGATGTTTATCAATGTTCCAATTATACTATCACAAACAATCTTCTCCACATGCATGACATCTATGCAGTGCCTAACATCTAATTTGGCCCAGTATGGGAGATCAAAGAATATGGATTTTTTTCTTCCAAATGCTTCTGCCAACAACTTTCTTTTGTCTTTTCCTAAAAATGAAATTTACTTGGCACACACGATCATAAACTTGTTCTCTAGTTAAGGGTGGTGGTTGGATTTTTTCCTCCTAGCATCCATTGAAAGCCTTTTTCAATCGACGATATGGGTGATTACGACTCAAAAATCTTCGATGGCCAATGTAACAAGTCTTCCTCCCATGTTTTAGTTGATGATAACTTGTGTTTTCTTCGCATATTGGATAAGCAAAATGACCTTTCACACTATAACCACTCACATTTTCATAAGCTGGAAAGTTATTAATAGTGCAAAATAATAAGGCTCGCAAATTAAAATTCATTTTTCCATATGCATCAAAAACCTCAACTCCTTTATCTCATAATAATCTCAGATCTTCTATCAACGGAGTTAGATAAACATCAATATCATTTTCAGGTTGCTTTGGTCCAGATATCATCATAAATAACCTCATGTATTTTCTCTTCATAGCCAACCAATAAGGCAAGTTATAAATGATCAGCAAAACCGGCCACGAACTATGCTTGCTACTTAAATTACCATACGGATTCATGCCATCAGTTGCAAGACCAAGCCTCAGATTTCTTGGATCACTCCCAAACTATGGGTAGATAGTATCAATTTTCTTCCATTGGGGTGAATCAGCTGCATGCCGTAACAATCCATCACTTTTTCTTCCATTTACATGCCACTGAAGGTTTTTAGCATCATCAACATTGGCAAATAAACGCTTAAATCGAGGTATGATTGGAAGATACCATAACACTTTTGTAGGAGGACCCTTCTTCATGTTATTTTCATCATGATCATCATCCTTAACTTTGTATCGCGATACTCCACATTTTGGTCACTTAGTCAATGTTTCAAACTCTTTTCTATAAAGAATACAATCATTAGGACAAGCATGAGTTTTTGGGTACTCCATACCCATGGAACATAGTATCATTTTCGCCTCATAATGACGGGTTGGCAATGTATTACCCTCTGGGAGCATTACATGCAACAATTCTAGTAACTCAGTAAAACTTCTATCAGTCCACCCATTTTTGGCTTTTTTGAATCATCTTTCAATGAATCATAGACGCATGCTGATCTTAAATTTTCTTGTCCAATATCTTCAATCATATCTTCCATGAGATCCTCACAATGTGGATTAAACTCTTGACTTTGAGATACAGTTGGTATGTGTACAACTTTACCATGTCAGGTCCACGTTGTATAACTCTTTAGGATACCATTACATAGAAGATGTTCTTGTATCAACTTAAGTTCTTGTCGTCTCCCATTCAAACAATTAACACAAGGACAATAATATTTTCCATTCAAAGCAGTCCCATGTCGTTGAGCAAATTGTATAAAATCTTCAATGCCATTTTCATAGACATCACTAATTCGAATTGCATTCCAACCTCGATCCATTACTACAGAGCATGAGAACTTGGTTTAAAAAAAATGTTCCATAGACCCAAACTACATGAAGTAATCATGTTGCTTACTTATGCAATCTACTATGTTCTCATTCTCCAAAAAATATTATTCTAGAAACTAATCTAATACTTTCCAGACAAAAAATATTCTTGTCTAAAAGTCTAAAAGTTTGACGTTCAAATTCTCCTTTTATACTATATTATATATAGTAAAATATTAAACATGATATAAGTTTGATATTCAAACAAGGGCAGCCAACAATTTCAATTGTAATAAAGTTTGTTATGACGGCGATAAAAACGATCAAGAGCAATCAACAGCGAAAGCCAATAGTTTCAATCTCAATTTCAAACAAACCAGCCAACAATTTCAATTTCAATTTCAAATACAAACAAGAGCATGCATACAAACTAACCTACATCAATGCAACAGTGATGGCTTGGTGGAGTAATTGCTACGAAGAAGAGGATGCAACTTCTTCTTACCAAAGAGACTGCGAAGAAGAAATTGGAGGCTCACAAAAGCAACGACGACAGTGGCTCGTAGAGCACCTTTCACTGTGGCGAACGGAGCACCGATGATTGAACTGCGGTGAACCCTAACGGGGCAGCGAGGATGGCGCGAGCACGAGCACGACATGAGAACGACGAATTGTGGCGTGAACAACAGAGCTCCGGTGCGACGAGAACGATAGAGGTTCAATGTGCGCTTCAACAGTGGTTCGTGGTGGAGGAGGCGATTGAAGGAGGCGAGGGAGGAAGAAGAAAATCAGGGTTCCCGTGGAGGTGAACGGCGAGAAGCGTAGAACCTTCAATGGTTCTCAATGACGGTGGTTCGAAGGTGCGAGAATGGTGCGGTGGTGGTCTCCAGGGCTCAACGGCGTGGTGGTGGTCTGCAGAGCTCGCAGCGAAAACGAAGGTGATTTGGAACAGTGAGGCGCGAGAAGGAAGAAGAAAGAAAAGGGTTTCGCAGGTTTCAGAAACCCACATATTAGATCGGTTTTGAAAATAACTGGTCTAATACACCATGCTGATTTTTTTTTTAATTTAAAAAAGTAATATTAGATTGGTTCCCTCTCATAACCAATCTAATATTTATGTTTAGATTGATTCCCCTTACAACCGATCTAATATTGCTTGTTTTATTTTCAAAAATGCCACCACACCATATATTAGCTCGGTTCTGTCACAACCGATCTAATATGCTGATCTAAAATTACATATCTGCACTAGTGATGATACTATAACTCTCATATTTTAACTCACATACTTTATTCCCTATGGACAATGATACTATGACTCTCATCTTTTGACTCACATACTTTATTCCCTAAAGTGACTTAATATAAGTCATTGATTAATGTACCACTACCTTTTCCTTTGAAAGAATAAATGACTCTTATTAAGCAAGTAAAAAAGTAAAGGATGGAAATAAAAAAATAAGAGTGAAAATATATTTAGATATATTTGAAATATATTTTCTTCTTCAACTTAAGGAGATTATTATTTCATAATTTTTTATAAACAAAAATTAATAATATATATATATATATATATATATATATATTTATATAAAAATAAGTACAAAGAGTTTTCTGGACAGTATTATCCATATTACAAAAGTATAACAAACTCAAGTTTAAGAAAACACTTTATTTATCGAGTACAACTAAACATAACAAAATTTGATTTATTGAAGATATCATGTTACTTATTAATCATGATGTATTAATCATTATGAAAATGAAAAATTTGATAAAGTATTTCATCATCTATTTTAATGGCTTATTATTTTGAATATCAATATGCGAAAGAGTATTTAAATAATAAAAACATTATTCGAGAACATATTAATAAGTAAAGTTTTGAAATTTCAAAGTGTTCATTTAGGATGAATATATATTCTTCTTAAGATTTCTCAAGGTGGACTGACCTGATTTTAGATATGGATCCAGCCCTGAGTTGACACGAGGAGAGAGAGGAAGTTTATGGGATTTCACGCTCACGACTGTGAGCGTATTCGTAGAAGATATTTGTATTGTGTGAGCATTTGATGGATGACTCCACGCTCACGACCATACAAGGTATTGTGTGAGCATTTAAGTAGAAAGATGAGTATTTGAGAGATGTATTACGGTAACATTTATAAACTTCCTGAGCCTATCATATGCAAGATATAATAACAAACTTATAGAGCATAATAACCATACTAACAAATAAAATAAATCTTACACGGGTGGGCACGGATGGATTATGTTTAAAATATTATATTCAACAAATAAAATAACAAACCCTACACGTTGGGTTCGATTTAAAATATTATATTCATTTATATTTGAAATATCTTACTTCCTTCGATTAGGAAGATTATTATCTTTTTATGAGACAAGAATTATATATATATATATATATATATATGTATATACAATTTTTTATTGTAATATTAAGTATTCTCGTCATGTTAACTTGTGCGTATATTTTAAATGTTTTTAGTGAATATTCTTTTTCAGCTGAAATTAACTGAGAGTTGAAGAGTTCAAGAAAAAAAGGAAAACAAATTAATAGAATGTTTAAAATAAATTATGATTAAAATCAATTTTAATTGCAATTAAAGGATTACGTTAATTTTTCAGCGAGCTATTTAAGAGGTCTATCTATGCATATATTACCAAAACGTACATTTTAATCACAACTTGTAAAAATCACGTCCATGGTTATTAGTAATATTACCTGCTTCCATGAAAATCTTGAACCAATAATTATGAATTAACGACCATCCAGAGACACTATTGTAGCATAAGGAAAGAATGAAGATATTTTAAGCAAATTAATGTATTAAATGTAATGACCTATGTTTCACTTATTATTTTAAACATTGTATTAATTTTTGAAGCATATATTACCAAAATGTACATTGTTAATCACAACTTGTAAAAATCAAGTCTTTGGTCTTTCAACTTTGAGTGAGAATTGAAATTAGTATCTATTAGAATCCTTAAATTAATTTACTCCTTTAACTATATAAATACATGAATTTAGTCTTTTTTTAACCAATTTTTATTAAGTTTATTTGACGTTTCAAACACATTTTATTATAATATTTTAGTTTGTTTACACCGTTTGACATATGTTCGCTTCAATGTTAGCCGAAAAATGTAAGCATATATTACCAAAACGTACATCGTTAATCACAACTTGTAAAAATCACGTCTTTGGTTCTTCAACTTTAAGTAAAAATTGGAATTAGTACATATTGAAATCCTTGAACTAATTTGGTCCTTGAACTATATAAATACATGGATTTAGTCTTTTTTAACCAATTTTTATTAAGTTTATTTGACGTTTCAAACATATTTTATTATAATATTTTAGTTTGTTTACACTGTTTGACACATGTTCGCTTCAATGTTAACCGAGAAATGCGTTTAAAACGTCAAATAAACTCAAAACAACAAAATTGGTTTAAAGGACTAAATTCATACACTTATAAAGATAAGGAACTAAATTGATTCAAAGATTTCCAAGAGAAACTAATTTCAATTTTTACTCAAAGTTGAAAGAACAAAAACATCTTTAACTCTTACTTTTAAATTGCTTTATGTGCACGCACGTTCAAAAAAAGTGTAAGACTCGTCGTTGGGCACGAAATACTTTATATCAAGTATTCAAATTTTATAGTCTACCAAAAAGTATCCGATTTTATGAAATGACATTCAATAACCTGTTATTGTTGAAAGAAACAATTATATGTTTAACTATTATTTTAAAATTCTCATAAAAAAATAAATGTTAAAATAAATGGTAAAAATATAGGTTAACTTTTAAATTCTGTTATAAAAGTAATGTACACAAATGGGAGGACTAAAACTCAAGGCTTTTTTTTTATCATTGTAGTGTAATTTCATCTCAAAATTTCAAGCTAAAGCAACTTCACTTATGATAAATCGAAGTAGTGTCAACATGCGACGATTTCTATGAAAGTTGAAGTTGTCACGGATTGACACAACTTTGATTAAGGTTAATAAAAAATTAAAAGTAAAGTCGAGTCATGTTATGTGACTTTAGTTTTGTACTGAAATGAATTGAAGTTGTGTCATGATGTGACGACTTTAGTTTTGCATTGAAATAAACTGAAGTCGTGTTATATAATGACACCTTCAATTCTGAGCTAGAATGAAGTGAAGTATGTCATGTTGTGACGACTTTAGTTAACTTCAATTATGATCAATCTTTGGAATCGTGTTCTACACTATTTTATACTTCTTACTTTTTAGTTAAATTATAATAATTATTTTATTGTGTGACTAAATTCATTGAACAAATCAGTGTAATGAAGTAAAAATAAATATTAAAATATATGTTAAAACGACAGTTTCTTAATTTGATAAATGTGATTAATTGAGAATTTATTTGAAAATGTTAAATGTATTGAAAATGAAATAAATAAAGTGCATTTTAGGACCTTGAATAATTTTATACTTGATTTAAAAGATCCTAGCACTTTGTTTACTTCATTTTTAATAAATTTTCAATACATGATTTAACTAGAATTAAATTAAAGTTAACTGAAGTCGTCACAACATGACAGACTTCAATCAATTTCAGTTCAAAACTGAAGTCACGACACAATTTCAATTTATTTCGATGAAAATTGAAGTCGTTAGAACATGACACAACTTTATTTTTAGTTTCTGATTATCTCAAATCAAAGTCGTCTCAACTTATGATGACTCCAACTTTTCATAAAAGTCATTTTGAAGTCCTGTCAACTAGACACGACTTGTCCATTCTCAAAATTTTTTAAAGGATAATGATATTTTGACAACTTTTTCTTACAATATGATGTGATATTTTTTAAGTGGGTTTGAAATACTGAGAATGAGAAAATAGAAAAATCAAAAATCAATTAAAAGATGTCACATAAGGTTATAAGAGAAAGTTATCAAAATTTAGTAGTCAAAAAATCATTTTCCTTTTTAAAAAATCTGCAATAATCTTGTAACTTTAAAATGAAATTACACAACAATGGTGTGAAAAACCCAAAACTCAATGTAAATTTTGTTAGTCAGACTAATGAATAAATGTAAAATGATTTTATCATGTTAGAAATCCCATTAGAAGATGTACATATATAGCAAGTTGTTTTAAGGAAAATAAAGCCAAAGGTGAGTGGTAGATTCGTGGTAATATTCGTTGATACAACAAACAGAACTAACTAATGTTAACACCAGACAATGTCACCAATGTTAGAAACTAGCCATTACAAGATGGAAATAATTGGTCAAATCTCCAACTCAATGACTTTTGTGAATTGTTGTTGTAAACCTTCAGTCAAAGCAGATGTTGAGGTCAGGGAAGCTTTTAGTATGGCCAATCCCTGCATGTGAATGTACCTATTGTTATCTGATTCAAGTAATAGTGAGTGATGAATAAATAACTCAGCATGAGCGAACGTGTCTTACCTCCTTCACACCAATACTAATTACCCTTTCCTCCAAGTCATAGAGAGGAACTTGCGACCTATTTAGAAAAGAAACAGCAGAAATGGATGACATTGGAGTCACAGCCAAGTCATCAGTCACCACGAACGTTGATGGTCCTTTGGCAAATCCTTTACCACTCCGTGAATCCCCAATACACGACTTTGGATCAAAAATCTCTAATCGAGAACTCATGTCATACCCATAAATACGAGGCCTGGGTGAAGTAGAACAAATAACATGGCGCTCTTTCCCATGAATGAACGTATTGCAATAATAAACAGGCAATGATACCTCGCCAATTGGTAATATCTGATCACTAATGCTGAATAGAGGGGCACATTTTGGATTAGCTAGTTCCTCTTTGATTATCTGTGACCGTAAATATCTATCAGGACTCAGTTCAGAAATGCTCTTGTACAATTTATCTATGCAGCTCAAACAAGAATTTCCTTCCAACATGTGCAACACCCCACCCAAAGGTAAAGTCAGAAAACTTAAAACCAAGTCTGCAAAATCTTCTTCTGCATCAGCAAACACAATCTTTTCATTTGATTTTCTTACCAGTACCCTCACAACTATCTTTCTACCTTCATCAGGTGATTCATCTCCTCTCTCGAACCAGGATTGGTTTATTGGGTTAAAATCATCAACACGTGGTTTCTTCTCAAAGACAAAATCTGTCAAAGGGTTCTTTGATATCAACGACAACTTGAGAAGATCAACAACCTATACAAAACCCAAATAAGGAATCAGAGAGAGAAAGTAGTAAAACTAACAACAATAAACGAATAGCAATATAGCATACCTCTCTCTTGCTGATATCCACAGTTTGTTCCTCAATTGCACCCATGTCTTTGACTCCAAGATTCTGGAGTAGATTCACAATTGTTACAAGAACATTAGGCAACACGGAAAGATCGTCACAAATTATAAAAGTAGCAGTTTCCTTAACAAAGCCCTTTTGTAGAGTAATAACTTCTGGGTACACTATTCTGTTCATTAGTTTTCCACAACTGCATCTTTGATTGTTGAAAATGCTTAAAAGGCTTCCATTTGTCTTCCTACTACACCCCAAGTCCTCACACAGGAAATACTTTGTGGGTTGAGTGTCGTCGATGTTGAGTTTGATGAGCTGGCAATATGATTCCATAGAGGTCCTTGGGTGCAGAAGCATTTCTTTGCATGTCTTTGTCCATAGATGCTGTTCTTCAATATGTGACACACTCTCATACAATGAACTCAGGCTTCCAACTTTCACCGGTGGAATATTTGACTCCTTAGCAACGAGTCTTGCAATGGTACCTAAAGGCAATGCTAAGAAACTGAGTAGAACGTCCACGAAATCCTTTCTTGCCTCGGCAAACAGAACTTTGTTTTCATTTCTGTCCACAAAAACTTTGAGGGGAACTTTGTAAACCTCCTCATTTGATGGAGCTTCTGTTGCAGCCATGGTTGCAATCGCACAACAACGCCTAAGCCAAAATGCACGTTTTTGTTTCTCTTTCTTGCGTTTTCAGCTTTGCCAATTTGTTTGTTTATTTTCGAAGTGTATATGAAAAGTTCACCATTCAAACGATGCCAATTTAACATTATATAATACTTTCTATAATGTTGAAACGATTTCAAATGTGATCAAGAGACTTCAAACGCACTCAAAATTTTTTTAAAAAAGAAAAGAAAAGAAAAAAGAAAAAGAGATGGAGTAGATGAATTTACTAAGTTGTGTCTATATATAATGTCAGGGAATCACCAAAGAAAGATGAGCTGCCGTGTGAGGAGGACAATTCTATTCTAGTAGTATTCTTTTAGCAAAGAATAAAAATTTCATCTAAACCCTTCTAATAATCAATTACAAAATAATATAAAATAATATATATCTAGTAATAAAGAAATAGTTTTATATATATATATATATATATATATATATATATATATATATATATATATATTTATCTCTTCTTCTAATAAGATCGTGTATATATCCCACTAAAAGCTACATGAAAAAAAAATTGAAAAAGTACGAGATTATAAAAATTATCTCAATCGAAGTCCTCTGTCATTGAGGTAGATATGCTCTAATATATCTTCTAACTTGTTGGCTCAATAAAGAAGAAAAAAAGGAAAGAAAGATGATTTAAGTTATGATTCTTCATCCACTTAAAACTCTATTCTCATATACTTAGAAAACAAATCATTATAATTATACGTCAAAAAATTATTGCGTTTTTTTTTAATTATGCAACTTTTTCTTAAAATAATTTGAATAATATCACCTCAATTAAAAAATGAGAGAAAGAAATGTGTACTTATTAGAGGTGGCAAAACTGATTGTGTTCGACGGGTCAACCTATCAACATGTATTAGTATGGATGAATTGGGTTGAAGATTTTAACCTATCAATCCTTTCCAAACCAACCTGTTTCGTTCGTCAATTTGACAGACCAATATACAGACCAACTTATCTCAACCTGTTTTTAAAAAAAGTTAAAAATTAAAATAACAAATAATTAAAATGATTACTTTTTTATATTATATTTTTAAATACATAAATACATAAATATATAATAATATTATAATTTAAATCACTAAATTCTGATTATTAATTATAATACCTTCACCCCTTGGTTTTCATAATCCCCTTTTACCCCACTGTATTTAAAATCCTAATTTATTTGTTTTCCATCTTATTCCTTCCACCGCCAGCACCCATCCCTTTCTTCTCGAGTTTTCTCTTCATAAAAAATATTGTGGCCTCCACTTTTCTCTGCACCGCTGTGCTCTCCAATTTTCTCTTCATTAGAAAAACATGGTTGTGTATTTATACTACGGAGAACAATGCAGGGCAGTTGTGTTGCTTCCATACAAAAAGTATGAATTATTATTGTCACAAACTGTCACCTTGGTCAACAATTTCCCAATCTTACAAGTACACTACGACTTCAAATTCGGAACCCTCTTTCAATCTATATAGGGGTTTCTTCTTACACCTCCAAAAAGTTCTACTATGCCTCCAAACATTTCAAAATTTCAACAGTATCCCTCTGAACTTTTTACTATTTAACGGTAAAAAAGTTACACAGATTTGGATTGTGCACCGGTATTTGAAATCCGGTTAAGTGATTAAACGGAATTCAAATTCTGTTTTCTTTGTATACCGACATTCGAAATTCGATTTAATTTTCTACCGGCATTCAAAGCTCGATTAGAAAATTCAAAATCAGCTTCTTCTTTTTAATCGGCATTAGTAGTCCGCTAATGATTCAAATTTTTGTATTTTTTTATTCATTTGTTTATAAGATTTAATTTCTATTATTTTATAATTTATGTATTAATTATTTAATTTTAGATTATTTATATTTTATATAAGTACATTAAATAAAATTTTATTATTTTAAATTTTGTAGT
>Ga0209389_1000979_pt1 | contig 18893 bp, 9 predicted proteins | sample CowpearedBW_FD_187526 | JGI IMG/M metagenome (GOLD analysis project Ga0209389, IMG submission 187526) | Root nodule microbial communities of legume samples collected from California, USA - Cow pea red BW (SPAdes) (version 2) | ecosystem: Host-associated > Plants > Roots > Nodule | place: USA...
CTAGATATATTCACTATATCACAAGAATTTCAAGATTTACAAATACACTTGATAAATCTAAATTCTAAGATAAAGGAACACAAATGCAAGGCATCCACACACTTGCACAACCACACAATAGTAAGGCTATCACACACTTGCTTTAGACAGAAAACAACATAAACAAACAGTTTCAAATTGTATCAAAACACAATTACAAAGCCTACAAAATGGATTGAGTACACCTTTTCCAAGACTGAAATTTCTTCATCTTGCCAAGTCAAAATTGAATGTGTCTTGATAGAATTCTTCAAGAGAACCTTCCAAGATAGCTCCAAGAACCTATTTCGCACTTCTCTTTCTTTCTTCTGGTTTTTCAGATTGTTCTTCAGAAAGTGTAGAAACTATTTCTATATAACAGCTGCTATCAGGCACGAACCTAGTCGATTACATTAGTTGGCTAGTCGACTATCGGAGCAGCAGATTAACATTTTCATATTATCACACACATGTCATGTTAACCATTGTCATGCTATTATAGACATCATCAAAAACATTTCAGATACACTTAATCAGCAACATCTTCTACCATTTTATAAAAAAAAAACTTAATAAACAAAAATATCAAAATGGGTGACATTCATATGGCCAAAATCAAAATCATCATTTTTATACATACAAGGTGTGTTTCTATGTTTTTCTCTCTGTTTTATAGGATGTTTTGATGTAAGACATGTACGACCCAAATGACCTTTACCACCACAGTGATAAATTATATTTTCATATGATTTGTCATTGTTTTCATCTTTTTCTCTTTCCTTCTTCGCATTATTGTTCCACTTTTGATGACAAAATATCTCTTTGAAATTTTCTATATGACCATCAAAATATGAATTAGATATTGCTTCATTCACTTCTGGGAATGAAGCATAACTAATTTAGTCTCATGGATATTGTTGTTTAGTAATGAAGCATAACCAATTTAGTCTCATGATTTTCATCAAAAACTCATTGTTTCCTTTAGCCATAAGAAGGCATGAAATAATTTGAGAATATTTGTGAAATACTAAAAAACATGAGTAATTCTTCCTTGTAATATCAAGAGTCACAAATCCAAATTTTGTAAGGTTTGATATGTTTAAAACTGGCTCATAAAATATTGATAATAATCAAATTTTATCTATGAAACTATAGAAGTAATATAGACAATAATTATAATACTAATCATCATCATAGTAGTAGTAGTTTTATTTATAATAATAATAAGTCAAATATGAAAATTGATCAAGTCAAAAAAAATTTATCACAAAAAAATATATAAGACAAAATTGCCAATAAGGAAAGGATAAAGAGAAAACATCTTCACTAACTTAGTTGGATAGCCTTGGTGCTAATAGTGTGTTATAAAATAAGGTTAATAATAGATAGAAGGATAAAGAGAAAGAATAAAGCATCAAATACTAGTTTTTTGTGCATATTATCAAGGGAGAAAAGTCTTTATTTATAGGTACAAAAAACAATCCAAAGGATACAATTCAAAGGTTACATACTTAATGTAAATATCATTTAATAGTAATTAAGCTCAGTATTTTTCAATAACTCAATGAACAATCCATAAATTTCATAACAACAAATACAATAATTGAATAATTTTTAATTGTTTTCATTCTAATTCTTTCTCAATTGAAAAGAAAAATAAATAAATTTAAATTATAATTGAATGAATTATACATACCTTTAAAATAATATGAAAGTCTTTTTATAATTTACATATAGTTAACCATATATATAATAAATAAAAGAGAGTAAAGATAAAGTTAAACTTTAAAAAGTTATTTACCTTGTCTCTTATTTATTTATTGTCATTACAATATCAGAAATATATGAAGAATGATCTATTATTTAAAACTTAATCACAATCCTAAAAAAAAACCAAAATCTATTTTTTGGTATATATATTTTTGTGACCAATGTTTTTAATTATAAATAATAATAATAAAACAACAATCTTACCTCTAAATGACTTTTTACTGTTATCTTGGTTTTTAACTTTTATAATATATCCCAAGTTCGATAAAAGCTTTCAAAGCATAATTTATTTATAATATCTGTACGTTTCATTCATAATATGTATTGTGTAAAGTTTGTAGAAGGAATAGAAATTTAAATTAAGAGTTCTATTCGTAAAATCCCAATTTTTAGCATCTTAAAACTAATAAAAATTAGGGAGTTTCATCATATTTCCAAAATCAATAATTCAGTGTACACAATATATTAATAATTTCTTACAAAAGATATGACTATAAAAATATATAACTTATACACATACACTAAACTAATAAAAATATACCTAAACTGACAATCACTAAAGCTCTCACCTAAAACGATGGCTCCTCATCCTCCAGAAGTGCCTCTGACATTGCAACCACATCTGCTCCCATCGAAAAGGTGATCATTGCAAAAGGAAACATACAACACAAGACAAGAACACAAAAGCAAGGGTAAGCTAATCTGATTAAAGGAATCATGCAGTTCAATTATAAACAGAAACCATGCAATCTTTATAAACGTCAATGCCTTAAAAATGGCAACGCTTCTAATTCCAAAGGAGGCTCTATCTACACATAGAAACATCACAAGTATGATCAAGACATACCGTTATGATCACTAATCAGTAGAGACTCATACTGATGATTAAAATGTCGCATGCAAGCGGAAGAGGGCTCGCATGCAACAGAAAACAGAAAAAGACTAAAAAGAGAGCGGAAACTCAACTTACATGAACGGAGAAACTGATCGGTCCAATTTGAAGAGGTTGCTGAGAGGATCAATTCTACGGTCTCAGTTCTTCAATCAAACAACTAGAGAGACAGAACCTTTAGAGAGAAGTCATAGAACTCTAGAAAAGTGGTTTCTAGAGAGATGGTGTGTTTTAAAATAATGAAACTCGTTTATAATTATTCTATTTATACTATAACCTTTTAATATTAAATAATCGAGTCTCACTATTTTTAAACCACTATCACTTTTAAAACGCCATTTTCTAGGGTCTTACATTCTCCCCAACAAGAAAAATTTTCGTCCTTGAAAATTCACTCGTCAGATAGAAAGAAAATCATGTTGTCCTCATTTTCTCTATAACAACCACCCAGACATGACTGACTTAACGATTGCAACACCTAAACTTACTCTGCATTTATGCTAAGCGATAAAGTATTCAATAGTGTAGATTGGTTTAGCCACTACTCCTAAAGCAACTCCCAACCTCCATCCTTAAAACTTGAACGATCCTTCATACTTGACCAATCAACTTGTATTAGATATACTGACTCACCTTCCATATGTTATCCACTACCTCTTGTAGGTTTTTATCAAAATTTAAAGATTTACAACCAATCTTAACCTAAAACGTGATTGTTATCACTTCTCATTCTCTAGTTTCTTCCTTGAGGTACCATTCATCTAACTTGATCACACACACTAGATAATAGTCTTGACCACCCTATCCACAACCATCCTCATGATATCATGCTTCTCATACTAACTTTGATCAGGGCATCAAAGTCTATAACAATGCTATCCCACTTACAGACTAGACCCTTCACTTGCACAACGACACCAAATTCTGACACTTCCTCAACATTTATTAAACCACTAATCTGCAACCATCCCTCCACTAATTCTTTCTCTTCATTATCGAACCAACCATTACAATTCTCTTTCTGCTTAAAACATATACTAGTACTTTTCCACTTATGAGGTGATAGCACAACTAAAAACCATAGCTCGATTCATCTCTTTCATCTCCTATCCATCTCCCTCTGTGCAACTCCATACTTCTAGTTGTTGATGATCGCTAAACATCTTTAACAAATCTTCATAACACTGACACATTTGTTGTTTTAGAGAACTCACTACCACATCAACCACCAGGTCATGAGTAAGATACCTCATCTTCTCCTATATTCCCACTATTGATAAGTATATCCCACCATTATTCTGCTACATCACTCTAATCAACAACCATTTTCACATCTGATGTGTTTAGCCATAATATAACTTATACACTTACACTAAACTAATAAAAATATACCTAACTGACCACCACTAAAGGTCCCACCTAAAACGATGGCTCCTTATGCTCTAGAAGTGCCTCTAACATTGCAACTACATCTGCTCCCACCCAAAAGGTGATCATCGCAAAAGGAAACATACAACACAAGACAAGAACACAAAAGCAAGGGTAAGCTAATCTTATTAAAGGAATCATGCAGTTCAATTATAAACAGAAACCATGCAATCTTTCTCGTTATTACCAGAATCATATAGACCACCACAAACACATCACAGATACATGACTCTAGACTCAATATTCAGATTATGTAAGTAACATTGGATCTCTTGGTGGCGTGCACCTGTGACGGTTCCCAAACTCTATAGAGTTTGGGCGCAAAGGGTTATCACCCAACCACTCCCAGGGTAAGTCCCCTTCGCGTCTAAGACTGATCAAGTCCAAAGACTAGGACCTCCTGCTACTCCTCACAACATAATCCCTTCTGCTCTATCTGAGCATGAATGATTATTGGAGTTTCAGGATACCAACCAATCAGGAGTCCTCGTGTCCTTACACACATTAACATACTATTTTCAATTTCCCTTGAAGTTCTAGTTCAACCACATCTCCTCATAATCCAAATTCATACAATTTCACCACATATACTACCAGCCATAACAATCCAAGCATAGTATGAACAAATATTACATTATCTCATTTAAACATAGCTTCATCCATTTAAATAGAGAAATAAACATAGCTCTGCAGTGGTTCTCACTCAAGCTAGAAGTTCTCGTCCAGGCGAGAGGGCTATCTCGCTTAGGTAGGTCACTCCGCCTAAGTGAGGCTCCAAACAAAGGGCAACTCCAAATCTGAGCGAATTCTCGCTTAGGCTAAGTTGTTTCGCTTAAACGAGAGTGCCTCTCGCTCAAGCGAAACCAGCTTGCCTAGACGAGAGTAACAAGGATGAGTTTCTGGTATTTTCGCTCAAGCGAGAGTTGCTCGCTTGGGCAAAAACATCGGATTCTAAATCTGTTTTTACATGCAAGGCCACAAAATTCATACCAAAAATCCCAATTCAACATAAACAAGTGATCCAAGCAACAAACAAGCACAAATTCATGCAATCAGAGTCATCAGGGATACTTCTATACGAAATTTAAGCAAAATAGTTAGCTTCCCTTACCTTTTATCCTACTTAGACAACTTTATAAACGTCAATGCCTTAAAAACGGAAACGCTTCTAACTTCACAGGATGCTCTATCTACAAATAGAAACATCACAAGAACGATCAGGACATACTGTTATGATCACTGATCAACAGAGACTCATACTGATGATCAAAATGTCGCATGCAAGGGGAAAAGGGCTCGCATGCAACAGAAAACAGAAAAAGACTAAAAAGAGAGCAGAAACTCAACTTACGTGAATGGAGAAACTGGTCGGTCCAATTTGAAGAGCTCGCTGAGAGGATCAATCCTAAGGTCTTTGTTCTTCAATCAGGCGACCAGAGAGACAGAACCTCTAGAGAGAGGTCAGAGAACTCTAGAAAAGTGGTTTCTAGAGAGATGGTGTGTTTTAAAATAATGAAACTCGTTTATAACGATTCTATTTATACTAAAATCTTTTAATATTAAAATAATCGAGTCTCACTATTTTTAAACCACTATCACTGTTAAAATGTCATTTTCTATGGTCTTACACTATTTAAACATATTGACATATTTAAACAAATAGTTTATTTAATAGTTTATTTAATTAAACTTTGTGTTAACATGAGCTTCATATTTTATTCATATATAATTTTATTAAATGTAATAATTTTATTAAATGTAATAAATTTTAATAAAAAATAATATATCTATGAATTAAATTAGATATTGTAAAAAATATAAAAAATTAAATTAAGATTATTGTAAGATAATATTTTAAATACAACAATTTAAGTTAAAATTAAATTTTATAGAATTTTATACATTAATATATATATGCATATTAATATTATTATATTAAAATATTATATTTGTAAATGATGGTAAATTATTATCGATAAATTATTGTCGTTATATACTACAAAATACAGTTATTCTTTCGCATTACATGTTACTGATTTATAAATTTTAATGTTCTTAAGCATAACATTATTGTTGTTTCTAAAATTCCTTGTAATTTCCCTAGTATCATAAACCATTCAATTCCTCAATTCAAATCACAACTCACTATTAATTATTGCTTCTAAAATTACATGTAATATCCCTAATTTGATTATTTATATATTATTATTAGTTATTATTAATTACGATTCATTATTATTTATTGTTATTATGTTATTGTTATTTTATTACTTAAGTATACATCTATATTATTATTAATAAATTCATATTAAATATGATGTTGATTAAAATTTATGTTTGTAAAATAAAATATTGATTTATTTGTAATTAACAATGAGATTATTTATTGATTATTAGTTATTATTCATATTCTAGGAGTCCAAGTGACCGAAAAAAATCTCCTCTATTTATTGCGAGTCAAGGACTCCTTCTCCTTCTTCAAACTCTGATTCATATTTTTCATAGAGAAATCTTTGATTAATGATATCCATTTTGAATCCTATTTAAGGGATTCCTTGGTTCGGACCAAAGAAGTAATGTCACTCGATCCTTATCAAATTGATTGCAATCTTTTTCTGTAGTGAGGATCCCACCAAAGTGCCTTCTACTTCTAATAGGCCATGAACTATATTAGAATTATTCTCAACGAGTCCATAAGATGTGATCCCTTTTTTTCATCAGGTCCGGGTGGAGACCAAAGGTCTTAAGCGACCGATCCGTTAGAATAACTCAAAAGGTAACGAAGTATCATTAATTTCTTCATACTCGTTCCAAGTTCAAAGTACCATTTGTACAAATAAGAATCCCCCTATCACATGATTTATTCTTCATATAGATAAATAGATATAATATTTATGGAGCAATTAATAAAAGTACATTTTGTGAAACATCCTTTCCTATCTAATAGAAAAGGATCCCATGATCCTAAACCGATCTTACCTAAGATCGGAAATCCCAAGTTTGTCTATGAAGAACATAACTCATTATATTAGTGTTTATGATGGTTTTTTTTAATAATACTAATCAATAAGGCCTCATTATTAAGTGGTACAAGATCTTGTACATTTGAGCCCATCGTCGTGAAAAGTGTTTTCGTTGTTATGAGAAGCCTTGGATTTTGATGCATGTATTGAATTTATTCGACGCTATTAGAGATGGAACTACTTTTTGGAGAATATGAGTTGAAGCAATAACAAGAATAATTCTAGTGGAACATCTTTCACAATTCTTGAAGAGATAATTCATTAAAAGATCGAGGGATAAGTAATTCAACTCATTAACATCCAGATCATGAATGTTCGGAATCCATATTATACAAGGAGACATTGCTTTTACTAATTCGAAGAGAAAGGTGATATAAAGTCGGTCTATTTTTTGAATCATATCTTTAGTTAGCGTATACATCATAAGTAGAAGCTTCAAATCCATATGATGAAGGGTTGTCTCGAATTTGATAGCGGGATCACATCTTGGACAAAATAGGGTTAAAATCCTAGAATGAAAGTCAACGAAGGGAAAATGGGTGACATCAAATCATTGGAGATACATAACAAAAGGAAATCACGCCACTTGGAGGAGATTCCAAGATAAGTGAGGAAAATTTGCCACTTTGAATCGAAGATTTAAAGATAGGGATCAATGGTTTAAAGAAAAACCTTAAGACTTGAGAAAAAAACTCATATTTTCATATACTCAAATTTGACTACAAATGTGTCTCACAAAGGCTTATAAATTATGAGCTTAAGCACAAAAAGCCCAACACGACTAAAAGTTTGATAAAGCCCAAACACAAAAATTACAAACTAAATAGTTCCTATTCTATAAATTGAAGCTAATCCAAGATCTTGTTAAGGTCCTAGGCATGCTTCCATCAACTACTCTTAAATTTCTATGGTGGTCCTAGTCATGCCTCCATCACTATATCAAGGTCACATTCGATATCGCCACTATCATCCATATCATCACTATTATCAATAAGAAAACCCTTAGGCTTGTTATCTAGGAACTTGTTTAAATATACGGTAATGAAAAGAATATAGGAGTTTGTCGCTAGGTATTTGACCAAATATGATCGTCCAATTCCTATAGAACCTATCACTAAAATACCTCTTCTAGAGGGAGGTAAGGCTAAGTGGAGCAAAAAGGGTTTTCCATGAGATTGGAAATGCAAACTATTAGCCCACCACAAGGTTTGTGAATAAGTAATTTTCTGATAATTAGCAAGGAATATACGTCTTTCTACTAAACAGGATGTACTGAATTCATAAATCATTATATATTGTTTTTGAATGTCAACTAAGTATCGTAAGCAAATTGCTCCTGGTTGTTCACTTATTTGATAACCATAGTTATTCTCTGATAAATGATCATGATGAGTAAACTTAATAGAATTTGATCAATCATTTTTTCTATTGTTAGGGTAGAAAACTAAACCAAGAGTTCTTTTTCTTTATCAATAATCGAATCAGTGTTCGAGACCCAGAATTCTATTTGATCATCAATTCAATCACCATTTGCATTTTTAATTTTTCTTATAAAGGAATAGATTGCTTTACTTGGATGACATATATGTCTCGTAATTCTTGAAAGAGTGATTTGATTGATGGGATTTGGTATAATACTTATAAGATCGATGAGATTCCAATATTTATTGTTACAACGTATGAATTTGACCCATAAGCAGGACCACAACCCCATAGCTTGTTGCTACCAAAAGCAAAACTCCGTATTTCTTCTAGAGAATCTCCTAATTGTTCCAAAGCAACTAGAAAGAGATTCTTTAACCAGAAGAATTCATGTCAAATGTAGGATACCTATCCAGAAGTTTTCACAACTCAATCATGTATGATGGAATGATCAAATATTTTTCCTTTTCGAACTATGTTTCTAACTCACTATAGACTGGAGAAACAAAGAGAAAATGTATATCAATATCAATAGTAACACATTATTTCTATGAGTCATTTCTTCGGACAGAAGAAGATTATCGAAAGAATTACCCGGAATCTCACTTATTAGATTCTATTGTGTCTTCCACAATGGAATTTGACAAATTCACCATAATATATCTAATGCATGCATAATATCATGAAAAATGGATACAAATCTTTGGCTACTACTTAATATCGACAATAGGTATGAAAAAGTATCTAAAAATATGACATTGAGATATTTCTTCGTCGTCGAGGTAAGGAACCATGGTATATATGTTTGAGAATAGATTCCATTTTGAGAGAGTTGAAAAAACACTATCTTGTTGAAATGTTATATACATTTGACCTTTCTCAAGGCATTCTTGTAGACAAGAACTCTATTTTTTCCTTTTTTTCAGATGGTAAATATTTCTCAGAACAAGGAATTTGAATCAAACCCATGTTTGAATCGAAATTAAGATACAAATACAAGTTCCACCCTTCTGAATCAGGTAATATTCATATTTGAAAGAGGTTGACAATAAGTTTTTTCAAAATGGATTATTTGTCACTCTGCCAGAGGTGTTCCACAAATGTCTGCAATCGAGTAGATACTACACAAACAAATGGATTGTATCGAATTGGAAAATGAAAATCTTTGTAGAAGTTATACCCTTCGTCGCCACTTTGAGGAAAATTGTTAGGTATCAATGTGTTAGCTACATTTAACTCAATTGGTGAAATAATATATCTCTTCAAAACAACATGTTTTTTTTTACTATTGCAAAAAGAAAAGATTTTGTTGCGAATAAACAAGATTTTGAGAAATTGTCCACAATTAAAATAATAATTATTGATACATACCTTTTTCACATAAAAAGGAAATCTCTTGTTACAATAAAAACAAAAGTGATATTGATTATTTAATAATCAAAGTCAATTTGCTTTATAAAATTAGTATATCAATTTGTAAAATGGTTTTACCGGATTCGGCCAGTCGAACTTCCATGTAATATCCCTACCTAATTTCATTCTTTATATATTATTATTTATTATCGGTTATTATTAAGTACATTGATTTTTTATAGTTATTTTATTACTTAAGTAAACATCTATATTATTATTAATAAATTCATATTAAACATGATGTTGATTAAAATTTATTTTTGTAAAATAAAATATTGATTTATTTCTAATCAAATATATAACTATTTTTCTAAATTTATTTTAGACAATAATTTTAAAAAATTAAATTTGCCTTAAATATTTGTAAGTAATAAAATATATTAATTACGTAAAAGTTATTTTAAATTTTACACATAAATGAATAAAATTTAAATATTTTTATGAAAATAATTTTTATCTTTATGTCTAAGTAGTCATTTTATAATTTAAATAGAAAATATTATATATATATATATATATATATATATATATATATTATTCATTCATATAATTCATAAATACAATTACATTTATCATACAAAATTCATCACTTGATATAAAGAATTAGGTTAAAATACTTTTTGGTCCAAATTTTCTTCAACTTTTGTCAAATAGGTTCCAATTTTGTTTTTGTGCTCAAATAGATTCTAATTTTTGTCAATTTGATTCAATTAGGTCCTAATTGGGTAACGTTGTTTAAATAAGTAACGTCTCAATGTACAATTGGCATTTTTGTGCTACGTATTGCATTAGTAAATCTAAGTGACACTGTTTTAAGTTTAATCAAATGTTTAATCATAATTTATTGTGTATTTCTATTTTACAAGAGAATATTAAAGAATTAATTCAATACAATTGATTATTTTCTTAATTATAGTTATTTTATTCTTATAACTTTTTAAACAAAATTAAGTAAGTATTAAGCACATTCAATCAATTATTTTACTTAATGACCATCAGTCCAACAACTCTTATGGATGTATGACAAAACATAATGACCTTCAATTCAAAAAGTTTTAAACAATATATTTATCTATCTTTTTTATTATAATATCGATCTTACTCACTTAATAAAAGATACTCAACTCCATCCTAGAATCATAATATTTTTTGAAATTGAAACGAAGGCGGTGTCAACTCGTCGTGGAAATAGAAGTCGCAGGGCTTTCGTTGACCCATGATTTTGTACTCTTGGAATTCGTTGACCCAACTTTCACTTTTCTAAAATTTTAATTCATGGATTTTGTTTTGGGCTGCACTTGTTTATGTGATATAACACACCCCAACTTTTTTATAATTTCATCGCTACCCTTTTGTTTGTAGTTACAGGCTTTCAGAAGCTGGAGTTACCGACTTTCAGAAACCTGAGTTATCGGCTTTCAGAAATCGAAGTTATCGGCTTTCAGAACCCGGTGTTACCGACTTTCAGAATCCGATTTTATCGATTTTCAAGAGAGGAACAATGGCGAAACATGAATAAAAATTTTAGGGGTGCCAAATTTAATTTTTTTTATATAAATTAATTTTCTAGTTAAATAAAAAGTTCTCCATTTTCTTTACTTAAACCATTTTTATATAGTGATTCACATATGTACTTTTCAATTTCTAATATTTCTAAATCATTGAATTCACGCAATAGAGGTATTCTAATTTCTATTCCAAATCAAGGTTATCCAACTAATTCATTATGTGTAGCAAAATTTGTAATGCAAGCAAAGATATATCCATAAATTTTACCATTTCAGCAGAAAACACAACAACCTTTAAATTTCATAATTTAAGGTTCTACTAATTTGGGTAAAAATATAATTAAGGTTCATGCCAATTTGATAAAAAAAATTCCTAAAATCATAACTAGGGTTCATACTAATTTGGGTAAAACTTAATTTGGAAGAAACATCATAGGAGAATCATAAATTTAAGATACATAAACCATAATAAAATATTAATGATTTATGACAAATATTGAGATAATCATTTATCTCCTTACTTTCTTTTTTACTTTAATACTTTCTTGATGACTTATTGAGAAATAATTTTATTATGACGAGAGATAGAACCTTAATCGCTTTTATCAACCAACATCCATCAAATTAATTTTTATTTTTAAACAACAAAGATATACAACTAAAAAATATATAAATAAAATTATTAGAAATTTCCTTAAACTTAATATAAATAATATAATTATATATAAATATAATTTTAAAATATATAAAAAAATAAAAAACAAAAATTGGGGTTACCGGCTTTCAGAAACCGGTGTTACCGACTTTCAGAAACCGGTGATACTGGCTTTCAGAAACCGGTGTTACTAGATTTCAGAAACCAGGGTACCGAATTTCATTTTTAAGGGGTGTGGACTGCAGAAATATTTAATTTATAATTTATTTTTATTTTTTTGAAAAATATAAAGGTCTTCACGGTCAAACTTGGAGGTGCAGGAAGAAAAATTGGGGGTGCAGGAAGAAAAACCCTGATGCTGAAGGTGTTGGAGATGCTTGCCTTGATGTTCAAACTTGGCCCATGATGGTGGCTGATGGATGTGTGGGCTGTCTTGGCCTGGATGTGTTGGCCCAAAACTAAATATAAGAAAAGAAAACAATTCACAGAACTGAATATAAGAAAAGAAAACAATTTTAAAAAGATAATGGCTTAGAAATGCGACACGTTTCTACAATTATTAAAAATGGGCCCCTGTCCCAAGCTGTTAAGCCTCAGGAATGTTCGTTTTATTTTCCAATCTTTACAACAAAACATTAGGTTTCTTCGGCCTTCATAGAAAATTCTTAAGTAATAATTCTTTACACTATTGTACTCTATTGAATGAATACTGTCCTTTATGAATTGTACTTTATGAACGATTCTTGAAGCTGTTTATGAATGAATGTTGATGATTAAAGAATAAATTTGACATATTCTTTCATTATATTTTAATAGCCAAAGTTCAATCAATTATATACAGATTATGAGGGAGACTCTTACCTACTTATCACATCTTGACAATGATGATACTAAAAAGAAGGTATGTAATTACAAATCGTGGATCTCTTTTGTTTCTAAGGGAGATAACTACGTATGAATGTTTTCCTAATGCTGCATGCAGATTTTGAAGCATGAATGACTTCATCATAGACATTGTTTCGGCAACTAAAACAAGTGAAACTTATGAGAATTATATGGCAATATTGGAGGTATGTTGATCGTTTTCTCATAAAAAGAATGTTCCTCTAATCAATGAGTAACATTATTGCAATTATATTTGTATTAAATGATGTGATAAATAATTCGACCAGGAAAGTTATGAACTCGACATGTAGATTTGATCTAAAAACTCCACTCATAAATTGACCAAAAAACTTGACACATAAATTGACTTGTAAACTCATCTGTAAATTTGATGAGAAAATTTGACCTATAAACGCAACCAGTAAACCAGTCCCATAGACCCAACCCGTAAACGTGATCTGTAAAAGCTACCCCTAAACTTGACCTGTAAACTTGACACCTAAACTCAACTTGTAAACTCGACCTGTAAACATGACATGAAGACCTGACCTGTAGAGTTGACCCATAAATGCGGTGTGTAAACTTGACCCGTAAACTTGACCTATAAATTTGATCGATAAACTCGACCCATAAACACGACCCGTAAACACTACTCGTAAAATTGACTAGTAAACTTGATCCATAAACTCAAGCCGTAAACGCGAGTAGTAGAGTTGACCTGTAGACCCGACCTGTAGTCTCCAAAGAGTTTTTCATTCAGTGACCATGAGTCACTTAAGTATTTGAGGGGGCAACACAAGTTGAACAAGAGACATGCAAAATAGATGGAATATTTAGAACAATTTCCATATGTGATCAAATTAAGAAAGGAAAATCTAATGTTGTAGTTGATGCAGTCTCTAGAAGGCACATCCTTTTCACAAAACTTGGAGCATAATTTTTTGGTTTTTGTCACATGGGAGAGTTGTATGAACAAGATGATTTCCTTTCCTCCATTTTTTCTAGTTGTTAAAAGAAGGCTCAAGGGGTTACTATGTGTAACACCCTAGGCAAATATTACTTGGTAAAGCAAAATTTATAAGTAAAATAAAATTTCATATCTCATATCATTCCTGAACGCGGGAAAATTTAAAACTTTAATAGCGGTAAAATAAAAATACTTCATAATTACTTTATTACAATCCATAATCCAAAACCCAAAGAAAAGGAAATTACAAGACAACCAAAAAAAGTTCTAAAACAAAATCCCAATAGCTATTCCCCACTCCATCTCTATGCATCGACATCCCTACTTGAATCACATCTACTCTCATGTGACAAGTTATACGATCATCGCCAAACACAAACAGAAAGGGTGAGCTTAAAAGGAATAAACATGCATAAAAAATAATATAAACACCTCACCCAAAATGAGTTAACCAATTTCTCATTTATCAAAACCTTTACACCAAGAGGTACCTAGGTAACCCTAGTCTCATAACCTATATGAGATTAACACATACTCAATCATGGTCTTAGGGATTTCATATGCTTCTATGAACCTGCGAGCTCGTGATCCAACTCTACGAACCTACCCACTCGTAGTCCAATCTCTACGAACCTCCTCGCTCGTAGTCCAACACGCGTGACCACATCCAATTATGAACCTCCCCGCTCATAACACATGCAATTATAAACCTTAAACCCTAAGCCCTTAACACAATCCATGCCTCAATCATAGCTATATTCCCAAGTATCCACCAATTTAGACCACACCAAACTACATTTAGACAAGGAATACAACCTACACATACAAAATTTCCAAAACAGAGACTAAATACTGACCATCAATCATGCACATCCCATCTGACCTCAAACAACACCTTTTACCCTCATTTATTCCAATATTTCGTGCCTAATCAAGTTTAGCATCCACATACAATTTTATTCCATGCACTAGACCCTTCCCAATACCCTTTGTCCAATATATATCGGTACCACATACATAAGTCCAGATAAACCCCACAGGAAACCCAACTTACAGCCAACATAGTCAAAATGTAGAGTGCATATGTGCACTAGATTGTCGCTTGGTGGCAGGTTAAGTACCACCAGGCGATGCATCAAATCCTAGGCAAAACCCAAATTTCTTGCACCTATGAGAACCCTAAACCCCAAAAACTCATTCCATTCGTCCAATTTCACATACCAGGCAACCAATTATGCTTCCAAACTCAACATATGACCAATTTAAAATTCAATTTCACAGAATACCATACAATACTCAATCTGAAATAATGCTTCAACTCATCTTCAATCCCAAATGAACCCTCATAATAACTCATGCAACAATTCACTCAAATGTAGTCACCACAAAGACATTCCAAACAATATATATGTCCAAAAACATTCATCAAGAATACAAGAACCAAGATGAGTCCAACATTTTCACAGAATCCAACAAAACGCAGAGAACGAACCAACCCAGTTCGTATCGCCTGGTGGGCCTTTAATGCTGCTAGGTGGTTCCTAACAGAACCTAGAATTTGGGGTTTTAAGCAGCTTGAGTCGCCTTGGGGCCTTCATTGCCGCCAGACGGTTTTTGGGTAGAAACCCATAAACTTCGAAAACAACGCGAAATAAAGAAGAATTCATGCATCCAAGCTTTAGTATATCATAAAACACATAAATCAATGAAAAACACACAAGTACAGGTCCCCTTACATGGATTTCCCGCTCCAAAAGAACTTTTAAATTCCTTTGTTATTCAAAATTGATCACACCCATGCCTTTACTATAAGACCCGAGAAATTTAAATAATTATTTAATAAATGTGGGTAGAAGAAGCCTTTAAGGAATTTAATACGGAGTGCTATGACGTGGTAAAGTACTAGCTCAAGTGGTTGAGAGTACTTTAATTGTGTAGGACACTGCTGTGTTGGAACCAGGACGGTGATTCTTTGGTGTTGGGTCCAGAATTTCTACAGCAGACTTCTGAGAAGGTCAAGGCGATTCAGGAGAGAATGAGAGCTACTCAGAGAAGACAAAAGTCATACGCAGATAAGAGGAGACGACCTTTAGAGTCGAGGTTGAGGATCATGTATTCCTCAGAGTGATACCGACGACAGGTATTGGAAGGGCTATCAAATCAAGGAAGTTGACTCTAAGGTTTGTTGGGCCGTGTCAGATATTGAGGAGGATTGGCGCTGCAGCTTATGAAATCGCCCTGCCACCGCACTTGGCGAATCTGTATAATGTATTTCACGTATCTCAGTTGAGGAAATACATAGCAGATCCATCTCATGTACTAGGGTCAAACGATATTCAGATCAGGGAAGATTTGACTGTGAACACCGGACTAGTGCGGATTCTCGACTCGCAAGTGAAAAAGTTGCGAGGGAAGGAGATCAAGATCGTGAAAGTGCTGTGGGATGAGGCTACTCAGGAGATGACGTGGGAGATGGAGGATCGCATGAGGCAATCATACCCGCACTTATTTCCTGGTAAGTCCTATTTTCGAGGACGAAAATCTTTAAAGGTGGGGGGAATGTAAGACCCGAGAAATTTAAATAATTAATTAAATAATTATTTAATAAATGCGGGTAGAAGAAGACTTTAAGGCATTTAATACGGAGTGCTATAATGTGGTAAAGTGCTAGCTCAAGTGGTTGAGAGTACTTTAATTGTGTGGGAGGACTTGGGTTTAAGTCTTATGAATGACAATTGTGTGTTATTTTAATCTGTACATTATTTTGTTAATATATTTGAGGGTGAGACGTGATAATATAATCCTAAAATTTTAGGAATTATCACGAAACATGATTTGGTTGATTTGGTTATACACTGATGTTGTATTTAGAAGGTTGTGGGTTCAATCCTTGCTGAGAACTAATTAACTCTTTTTTTGCCAAATTTTCCTTTGGCATGACGGTATTGAGAGTGAGTGAGGGAGTGTTCTTGAACGTGAAAAGAAAGAAGGGAAAGCTGAAATTCGTGCAGCAAGGAAGGAGGGCTCTTGGACATCATCAAGAAAGGGTTCGAATATCAATTGGAGTGCGAATTCCAGGTTAGGAGAGCTATAACTCGTTAGTCTTACATTTTAAATTTAATTGCTTTATGAATGGCATGTATATGTATGAAAATGGTTGTCACATTTGAACTTCTGGGTTTCTGGAAATTTTCCAGAAACCGCTTGGTGGACATTCAAAGCCGCCAGGCGATCATACCAATTCTGAACATTTTCTGGGTTCCTGCAAGGAACCGCCTAGCGGTGAGCTAGGAGCCGCCAGGCGACGCGTTACTTATCACCCAGTTTTGGGTTTCTATAATGAAGAGCCTGGCGGTAGTGACTAACCCGCTAGGCGACGCGAGCCACTTTTGGCTCGATTTTGATGTTTCACAGGTTCCGGGAGGTTTCTGATCGGGTAGAAATCGTGTTCTAATCTTTAAGAATGATTAAACATCGTATTTCATTGGAAATTTGTGGAATTGGGGTTTAATTGAGAAGAAAATTGCATGAAGGTTATCTTAGGGTTGATGAATTGGGGATTTCGAAAACGACACTAATCTAAATGGAAAATGTTAATGAATTCGTGAATGGGAAGCGTTAGGGATGAACCATAATCCCAATAACTAGGATCGTATCCTATGGAGTTAGAAATTGATGAAAATCAGAGTTGTTGTGAAGGGGGTAAGGTTCGCAGGTGCAGGAACCGCTTGGCGGCACCCCTTTGGCCGCCAGGCGCCATACCAGTGGTGCGTGGTGTTCTGATTCATGAAAAACGCTGTTTTTCGTATTTTTGCGGAACAGGAACCGCCCGGCGGTAGTTTTGTACCGCCAGGCTCTAGGCTACTGATTCTGGCGCTAGGCGCCACCAATTTTCCTAGTTTGCGCAGTTTTCATAAAACTACATTTCCCGATTCGTTAACCGTCCGATTTAGGTGAAATTTTGGAAGGTTTTTCACAACATGTTGTTCTTCACTTTGAACAATGGAGATTTGAATTGGATGCCTGCAGAGGTAGATATACGTCACTCATGATTGGGTGTTTGAATTCCCTAATAGTATGATTACTAATCGATGATTAAGTGTGCTCAAGTGTTGATATGGCCTTGATTGGTGAATGTATATATATAAACATATAGATGTCTGATTGATGAGTATGTATATGGTAGTGCTTGTTGAAACATGTTGAATATATGAACCTATATATGTTAGCTCGAATGCATGATGTTATAAGTGTGTGAATAAAGCCACTATTGATGATATCACTATGATCGAGTGGTGCATGATCATGACGGGTTTTGGGAAAGTATGGGAATATTATAATCATACTTTAAAAGTAATGGAATGGCGAGGAGTCATGTTTATATGTGTTGTTTGTACTGTTACTTGTTATTTCCTAAAGTATAGGAATTATGTGCATGTGTTTATGGTGTTGGCTTGAAGGACTAAGTCAAATAGGGGTCTGGGATGTGCTTGATGGTGGGACGCATGATGACCATGGAACTGTGTAGTTCCCGTCGGCTGCTAAGTGGCGAGGAGTCCTTAGTATGGTGATTACATGCGTCAGACGCACGATGGGCAAGAAACTGTTATGTTCCCGTCAGCTGCTATTGGGCGAGGAGTCCATAGTATGGTGATTGCGTGCGTGCCAGGATCCGAGCGAGGGAGGCTTGGATGTTTTACTACAGACGAGGAGTCTGTAGGGCAGGACTATGAGCAGGATAGGCTCATAGGGTTGGACCACGAATGGGTTAGTTTCGTGGAAGCACAGTGAAGTCCCAAGACCTAGTTCATGCATATGACTCATGAAGGACTTTAAGATCAGGGATGGGTAATTTGAAAATAATGAAATATTTTAGTGGTGTTATTTTCATTGGGATGGAGGGCATATTTAT
>Ga0209389_1000985_pt1 | contig 18875 bp, 5 predicted proteins | sample CowpearedBW_FD_187526 | JGI IMG/M metagenome (GOLD analysis project Ga0209389, IMG submission 187526) | Root nodule microbial communities of legume samples collected from California, USA - Cow pea red BW (SPAdes) (version 2) | ecosystem: Host-associated > Plants > Roots > Nodule | place: USA...
TTTTCCTATCGTCACCATAAAATATTTCAGTAATAATTTTCTCACAATCATTACCTCTTATTCTCTTAAACAATGAAAAAAATGTTCTAATAAAGTTAGTTCTTTTGACATTAAAAAGATTTGATCCACGTTAATACAAATTTACAATTAAAATGAACTTAAATTCCTTATCCTAACAATATTCATTTCATTTTCTCTTTAAAAAAAAATCTACATCCAGAGTAAAAAAGAATTCTACGTTCTCTCATCTTCGCACTCTCTCGTTGCTCTGTTATAACTCTTCAGCAACAACAACAACGTTTAAAATCACACGCAACATACCACAAACAAGAAGCTCAAATTTTTTTACAAACCTCAAAATCTTTGTCGTGTATTCCAAACACAACACAACACAGAACAAAACGAAAGAGATTCATAGAATCGAATTGAATTCGTTTTTGTAACATATCATAACATGTCTGGTCATGATCACCATCACCAACATCTTTCTTCCAATCCCTTCGCGCTCCTCTCCACTCACTCCGATTCCGATTCCGATTCCGACTCAGTGAGTTGCTTCGTCACCGATCTATTCGAGACTAGCTCGCGCCTCTGTTCCTGCGACGACACTGACATTAACCCTTTCTCCGGCGCCGTCTGCGACGTCCATCGCTCCGAACACGTGCTAGGGTTAGGGTTAGGGTTTGGCGTTGACATTGATTCCCAAACGCGGGACAACGATGATAATAATAGCGATAGACTTTTCAATTTTGCGTTGGGGGATGGTTCGGGAGGGCTTAGGGTTGTAGCGTTCGGTTCGGATTCGGATGATTCGAGTGGCGGGGAGGGCGGGGTTCGTGATGAGGGTGGTGGGTTTGACGATTTCGATGTTCGGTTTTGTTGGGATAGTCTCTGTTTGGATGATCAGAGGACACTGAATGATGGTTTTGAATGGGAGGAAGTTGAGCAGAGGGTGAATGATAGGGAGGATTCGGGTTTGGTGGTTGATGAGGTTGAAGTTGAAGTTGAAGATGATGGAGATGGTGATTCGGTGGGGTTTACTAATGCCGACGAGGAAGAGGAAGAGGAAGAGGAGGAGGATGGTGGTGAAGAGGCGCTGAGGTACCTTGAGTGGGAGATTCTCTTGGCGGTTAACAATTCGGAGAGGAATGTTAACAATGGTGATGGTTTGGAGCATGAGGGTGTAGCTGGTGCTGCTGATTTGCTGACAATTCGAGATGGTTATGTGTATGCGGCGGAGTATGATGTTTTATTTGGGCAGTTTCTCGAGAATGAGAGTGTCTTGAAGGGAAGTCCTCCCGCCGCAAAGAGTGTTGTGGAGAGTCTTCCATTGGTGGAGTTGTCGAAGGAGGAGCTGTTGCAGGGGAAGAACTTGGCATGCGCCATTTGCAAAGATGAGATTTTGTTGGAGGAGAAGGTCAGGAGGTTGCCTTGTTCCCACTGTTACCATGGCGATTGCATTTTGCCATGGTTGGAAATTCGCAACACATGCCCAGTTTGTCGGTTTGAGCTGCCTACAGATGATCCGGACTATGAACAGAGGAAGGTTCACAGGGCTGCTCATGATCTGTTGGAGCTTGCAACGGCAGGGATGCAATTTTGACTTCTTGTTGCTTCAGGTTATACACCCGGTCTTGTGTAAATAGCAGGTTGCTTTGTCTCACGTCAAACTGATGATGAGAACAAATCTTTTGTAAGTAGTCTGTTGTGGTGATTTTGGAATAAGTTTCATACCATGTTGCATGCCCTTGATATACCTGAAACGAGTGCCTATTAATACTCAGTTTATATTGAAAAGGTTAATGTGTACCGTGGGAAGGATCATGTTGTTGGTTTAGCGTTTCTTTTGAAAGAACTTATGTTATAATTTTGGGATTTCTGCAACTGTGTTCAGCATCATGATGTATATATAAAGTGTTGGTTTTCTGAATATCTACACTTTAGTTTGCCTTGTGCTGATCCTTCCTCCAAAGAGTCGCTTTTCTAAGGAAAAGGAAAAAAGTTGTATTTTCTATCTATAGTTGACTGTTATTCTAAATTTTCTGTAAGCTAACATGATTTGTATTCACAGACTTACGCACATACATACACACATAAAAACACATATATATATCCCTTTATTATTTTCATTTTGTGTAATGAAGATTACTCCTTCCCTATGTTTTCAGGGGTTTTGCCTTCTTGTTATTGTGCCTGCTTAGTTCTCTTGGATAAACATGTTAAGATGTCTCTGTCTGGCATGGAAAACACGCCAGGCCATGAATTTGGTTATTAGGGTTTCTGCAGCAGACAGCTGTTAGTGATTATTGTCATACTTTAGTCAGTCGTAGTTGTATATATTAGTGCCAAATAGAGGTGCTATCTCAGAGTTGTCTTCGAGCAGCCAGAGTACCCTACAGAATTTGAACAGGGTTATGGCTAAATAATGGAAAACTGTAGCTGGGGAAGGCGCTATTGGAGTGGGCCAAAATATACATTTTTGAACTGTAAAATAGCGTGATTCAGAGCTGCTTATGAGGGGAAAATTTTGGATTTTTCCTTCCTCCTTGGAATCAGAACCAAAACCCTACTCTCAGTCACTTGTGCACATTCTGAGATGATAGCAACCTCTGTTTTTCATCTGACATATAGCCACCCTCTGGCTTCTTTACCAGCATTTTCAAGTGTTCTCATTTTCTGGCTAATAGTTACATTTTTCGGCCATCCCTCACCTCTGGCCATTTTCTGGTGAACCTGTCACTTTTTTGAACTATCTGTGAGTTTGTGACCCATACATCTTATGTTTGGTCTCTGCTGGGTTTTATTTTTACTCTCTTCAAAACTGGTCTTTCATCTCATTGTTTTTTTCACTTCTAAGTTTTAGTTTATTTTTTTATTCTGATTGGTCAGAATAGGCATACCGACCATGTATGCACCTACCTGCTATCCTACTATAACAATATTTGGAGTTGGCCACTGCCACTATTTAGAATTGACTACTGAATTGTAATGTGGATCCGGCAACTCCATAACCGGCTTAGGTAGTTGATGAATAGCAAGATGACCACTAAATAGAAATATATTATGCATATAAATTGTAATTCATTAGAAGCTTAAATAATATTTAATATAGAAGTATACAATAGCGAGAAAACTAGATCACAAATTGAATCTCATCCTTGCCTTAAACCATGAAATGAATTCATGAAAGGCTTTAATCAATGATTCAATAAACACAATAACAACATTGATGAACTAAGAACAGGATAAGAGTATAAGAATTGTACTAAATATGACAAAACATGATATCGGCCAAATATGATATGAAATAAGTGTGATATACGAAATGAAGAAGAAGAAAATTGGACAAGAACATAAGAATAAGAACAAAACAAAGGAGATGGAAAAACATGTCACTTGAGGTTGAATCTTCATCTTCAAGATAAGTGACATGAGGTTGAATCTTTATCATCAAGATAATACCATGGACAATCACCACTTGACTCCGAAGAAATCAAGACAAGACTCAAGGAAGTGAATCACTCATTAGTGTCTCAAAACTCTCATATTTCATATTTGAGTAAAGAGATTTACAATGGGTGATGATGACTATTTATAGCCTACTTGGCCGATTTTATCAGTGGCCAAATTAAAGGGAAATTCAAATTTAAATATCGTAGACCTAGATCAATGACCAAGATTAATCTCATACTTCCTATGCTTGTGTCACACCTTCAATGTTTGAGTCAAACTTCCAATGTTGTTGTCACACTTCTCTTGCCTATTCTTCTCTACCTTGGCTGAACTTGATGAGATATAATTGGGCTTGAACAAGTCTTCAATTGAATTCCAATATATCTCTTCTACAAATCTAATTAAAGTCCAAATTCAAATTTGCAAATTATGAGCCCAGGAAATGGAAAATAAAGAAATATTTTGGCGAGGACTTCCTTTAGCCTATCAAATTTCTTGCTCCAGCCCATGAAAAGCCTTCAAAAAATTATTTCCGTAATAGAAGAGGAGTGATAGTCTACCGGAAAAAAATTTTCGAATTTGGTTTAATGTGTTCCGGAAAATGAACTCCTGAATGGTAGGGTGTTGGGATATGTTGCAGGAATGTTATACTCCGTGTCCCTCTTCTTGAATATATTCTCGTTCAAAACAGTTATTGATATTAGATAGTAGATAATATCGGTGACCCAAAATTTTTTATGAAGTTATAACGGAAATCATAATAGGTTATGATAGAAATAATGCAGTAAAGAAAATATAATACCTCTACATATAATTTTAATACAAAAATAATGATATTGAAGTATTATAATCATTAGCAATTATTTTTGTTGGAAAATTGGTATATTTTTTTTTTTGCAAAATAATTATAGTGAAAATAGAGAAGTAGAAAAAATATTGAGAAAAGAAATGGTGGCTGGCAGTTACAAGAGTTGATACTTGATGTTGGAAAGTAATGTTGAGAAGGGAAAGGTTAAAACGAGATTTACTTCTTAGTAACTTGGGTAAAAGAATGTGTTTTAAGTTAAGAGAACGAGATTTACTTCTTAGTAACTTGGGTAAAAGAATGTGTTTTAAGTTAAGAGAATTTTATTGCTGCAGTAACTTAGGGTAAAAAAAGAAAATAAGAGTAGAAGAGTAGGTAAGGTTAATTAAACAAAGTTTTAGTGGGTCTGGCCCATTTTTTAAAGCCTTAGAACCCCAATACAATTAGGGTTCTCTGTATCCTTCTTTCTCTCACTTTCTCCCACACCCTTCTTTCTCCTACTTTCTCCCATGCTGCTACTGCACTTCCATCTACCATTTCTTCTCTTTTTGTTCAAGTTCCTGGCTTTTTCCTTTTTTTAGCCCGATTTTTATGCCATGACCGTTCCGCCACCGCTACCCGCCATGTCTAAAGCAGTCGCCATGGACTGTCACGGGAAATCCGATTCGCCTCCGCCTTATTGTGGTGGCAGGCCGGGAAACCGCTACCAGTTTCCGTCATGGTGCCACCATGGCCGAAATTCAACATGAATCCATGTTTGAAAGAGTTTTGAACCCTATCTATTGAAAAGGTTGGGAATGAAAAGACTACCTCCCCAAAAGTGGACAAACAACAGTTTAGAGCAAAGATGTTCTTTTAAGCTCATTATTAATTTTAGTAGCAACAGGCGTAAATTAGCAAAATTTGGGCATGGAAGCAAACATTCTACAAGAATAGGATACAACAACTTCTCCAGAATGGCTATATTCTACAATGCTACACTACTTGTAGGCGTGATGGAAATGAAATATTTGAATGTGGCTTTTGAATAATTCTTTTTTTTTCTTTTGTCAAGTTATTGTGCTCTTATCTCACCCTTTTTCCATATCTATTTTTCTTTCACATATTTTATATGTTCCTAGTATTGGTAAATAATTTGATATTCTTGTATAAACTATTCATTTTTGCATTGAGTAATGCGTATATGGGTTATTGATTTTCGTTTTCTTTCTTTTGTGGCTGTTATGTGAATTTGCATCATGATGACTTTATCATCTGTATCTTTTGTACGTTTGACATGTTAGTGCGTCATTAACATTTAACATCTAAAATCATTTTGTTATTTAACCTCGATCTTGTATAGCATGTTCAATTTAGCTTAACCTTAGGGAAAATCATGTATTTTTTGAACGATCTCTCAAGGAGCTGAACAAAATTATTTGTTTGAAATAAACTGATGCAAACATGTACTAGCTGAGTTGCCTACTCAACTTGTCGTTATGCTTCTTATTTTGTTTGTATGTATAGTCTGATATTGTGACTCATTTTTTGTGTTGGACAGATATGTTTATGCTCAAGTATTTATCCAATGTCATTAGCTTTTTCTTTTATTGAGCATTGTTTTCTTAGTGTTCCACAACAGAGAAATTTTTTTGTAGTTTCTGTACATCCTTATACTGTTTGATTTCATGCATATTTAGCATTGGGGTATTACTCATTATTTGGTGATATTTTGATTCATGCGCATCAGATTGTAAACATTCTATTCAAGAGGACTTTGCCTTTATTCTTTTGAAACCTTTTATTTTTGAATTCAATTTCTCTCAAGTTTTTTTTTTCTATAGTGTTTTCACCTTATCGGTTGGAAATGTTTTGAGATTGATCCTTTAAAAGAGGAAGGTACGATTTAGGCCCTTATGCTTTCATATTTATCTATATTATGTTCTATATCCCCTTTTACTAATGGTAAGCCCAAGCGTAACGATGAAGTTGTGCTTTGGTCTTGATTTCGTAAACAACCTCTTTGTATATGCATGGGAAGTCTGTGAACAATTTGTCTTCCTCGTACCTTTGTGAAGTGAGGAGCATCTATCACTAGGGTTCTTTAGTTTCTCCCCCATATTTTCCAAGACTTTCAGTAATGAATGCAAATGAGTAGAGGGAAAATAAGCAAAAATAAAGTTGTAAAATAGTGAGGTAGTGAACCGGGTGGTAAAAGATTGGTGTGATGTGGGAAGAAAGGCGAGTGAGAGAATTAAAATAACAAACTCACATCCCAACCAGTACATTTGGAGAGAAAAATAATATACAATCTTTTATTGTTGTGGAAAGGTGTGGATGGATCTATCATCTTTCTTTTTTCTTCCTCACTTTGGCTTGATTATATTACTTATTACTAGTTTTTTCTTTGTAACCCTATATCTCCTATAGATTCATTTTCCTTGTAAGAAATCCCTTACTAGTTCATAATACATTATAAAGATCTTTCTATTTTATATTTTGTTATCTTTTATACGTAACACATTGGTGTTTTCGATCATCATGGCTGCAAAAACCTGCTTGAAGGAACTTTCTACCGTCATGAAACATTGGAGAGGTGAGAAAATGACTACTCTATGTTGTTTGAGATGATCGAATACTCTATTGGGTTTGTGAGATCAAATTTGTTGTGGAACATTGATGAACCACATTACTATTATGTGTTTTCCTAGTTTTGGACAACCTTTTTAGGTTCGAAACATTAAGTTGTATTTCCCTTATTTTGTACTAATGTTTTACAATGGATATTCAAAGCAGAACAATTATTACAGAAAACTAGACAACCAACGTCTATTATCGCAGTTCACTTGGATAAGGAGGTAGTTTCCTGGTTCCAAATGATGTCTCATAATGCTTCATTTCCATCGTGACTTGGATTTACTCAAGCTTTAGATTTGAAATTTGCTCCATTTCCCTATGATTGTCCATGATCTCGTCCATTTAAGCTTATTCAAAAATCTAAACGTTCATGAATATTATGTCCAATTTATTATGCTTTTCCTAATAGAGTCCACGGTATCACATCTGATGCATTTTTGGTTTGCTTCATAGGAGTTCTAAAACCAAATATCTAAAGGGATATGATCACTCAAGCTTCTACAACCGTAATTTCTTTAGCATCTATACTTAAATTGTATGAAGGAAAATGCATGGTCACAACCAAATCCTCTAATTTGAGTTGTTTCTGAAATATCAACAACCCTACACTACGCAAACCTCAAAACTACTAACCTTCCTCCATATCCAAATCTTATTCCCAACCTAGATAATAATCGACCCAACCGTGTCAAAGTTGAGATCTTACTTAAAATGGAAAAGGAAAATATAAATCATAAATCTAAATGTTGTAACATGAGTCGTAAGATCCTATAATTTTTATAAAATTTATATAGCACACTTAAAATTCATAATTGAACTTCATCATATATAAAGCAATACTTCCTTAAACACCACATCCTAGTTAGATAAGTGTAACACTTTCCTAGTTACAGAATAGAAAATAGTAACAAAATAATACTCCATCTAAGCTAAATAATATTCCAAGTTAAATTCATAATATGTATAACGACCTTTAACTACAATCCATGTTAACAATCATCAAGTTTATTTTAGTTGAGTTGTTTTGTCTACTTCTTAGTTAATTTTAAGTTAGCCACAACAAAAATAATAGCATTTATTTATTGTTCTTTGTTGTAGTCTAGTTTTTCTCTTTTTGTGGTTCTAAACAAATGCAAAGACAAATACAATATGCAAATAGTAGACTAATAATTCTATAATATGCAAATAGTAGACTAATAGTTCTATGATATGCAAATAGTAGACTAATAATTCTATTGTAGGAATATATTTTAACATTAACTTACCATATAAAAGGAACTTTAAATAGGCTCATATAGGAACTACATATCAAACGCAATATGTAAATGCCATATTTTTGGAGTACTAAATGATCACCACGGTAAGACTCCTACCAATTTATTGACCTAGAAGTCAAGCAACAACCAAAATATTTAGCTCACTTTTTGAAGTAATCAATTTGAACATCAATAAAAGTTTGTTGATGCTCATTCTCTAGCATCCTGGTTAGACATTGCATTAGACCTTATTTCACTTCCAAACCTATGAAATTGGTTGTCCCACCTTTCATCAATGATGTTTCATAAAGGCAAATAACTTACCAAAATATGGCATTGAGTTAGTTTTCATTTATTTTTTGGTTGTTTTGAATTTCAAAATCACTAGCTTAATAGACAAATATATAGATGGTTAGATTGAAATCCTCTTTTTATAACATTGACAGCCTTTTGTATCTTCTTCTAGCTTGGTCCAAGTTTTTCATAAGTTTTTTATCTGAATCAACCAATTGAAACACTTCAATTAGAGGCAATATTATGATTTATCTCAAAAATCTTTATATAAAACCACATTTTCAACTATTTTTTCATCATTTCTTTTAGCAAACCTACTAGACCTTCATTCATTACTAGTAAACATTCTAATTAAAGTTTCCTTGTTTTCATGAAGACACCTTATGTCAAATAACATGTAACAAAGTGAATAATTCTCGAGCTTACCATATTTCTTCCTTTTGTGAAATGTTGTAATAGAGAGATTAAAGAAGTTTTTAATCTTTTTTTGCTTTTTGAAATTGTCTTCTCATGAATTGGGATCTTCTTCTCATAATGCTCTAACATTCATTAAACACAATATGAAACACAAGGTTCCATACCTTTTTCCTAGACCAATAACTTTATAGTTTGTTACATTATCTATCACAACTTAAAAAACATTGTCTTTTCCCACCATTTCAATGATGTTATCCATCATTTAAAAAGCTTTTTCAATTGTTTTAGATATAACATATGTATCCATGGACTTTAGAAACACAATTCCTTTGGGTTGTTCAACAAGAAGTTGATTATTGTCTTTCTTTTCTTATGATTCCAACCATTAGTCGTAATCAACATTTTATTTTCTTCCACTCATCCTTATGTTATTGTTAAACAAGTGATGCATTTTAAACTTCCTCTTTTAAATATTTGACTCTTTCTCATCATAGGATAAGGGTTTAAATTCAAAGCCATGTCTTAACATTAAATTAAACATAATAATGAATTCTTCTTGTTTGCCACATTGAAAGGTATAATGTTGTTATAGGAAAACCTAGTAATTGCTTGATGTGCTTCCTCTTTCATATCTTTCTTAAACATGTTGATAGGTATCTTGTGTACTAACTACTTTCTAAAAGATGTTTATAGGACCATTGCTTGATGCTTCACTACATTTCTTTTCTCACTACCTTCCATTTCCACCTCTATTTTAAGTCTTGATTCTCGTTTAAATTTTTTTTGCAAACTAACAACAATTTCCCATATTTTCTTTTCACTTCATTGGTAATGCTCTTGCAAGCTCCAACATCCTTTCGAGTGGTAGCTAAGTGATGCTTCAACTAATAAATTATACTTATTATTTCCTTTTGACAGTAGTTGCATTGGAAATTTTTGGTATTCCAAATAGTTAAAATACAATGCTTCCAAGCTATATTACTCATATTTCTTAAAGCATTTTCTTAGAGCCATGGGTATAAAGGAGTTTTATGTTGGATTTGAAATCATTTTAATTATTTGGAGAGTAGATTGAGTGCAACATGGCGAGAAAAAAATAGAAGGATTATTTGAATTTCACTTTGGGTGCAGTGCAATTTGGTTTACTATAAAGGAAGAATAAGTGTGATATAATGTAGTGGAAAATATAGAGAAAAATCGATTGAAGTGCACATTGGGAGGAATGCATTTTGGTTTATTGTAAAGGATAACAGAGTGGTGGGGTGCGTGAAAAATTGCAAGGAGAAAGAAAGATTGGAATGATAGTAATTAGAGCTAGGACCAAAGAAAGAATGGAAAATTAGTGTTTTAGAGAAGAGATAGTGACAATTGTGAATTTTTTAACTAAGGGAGAGCATGGTAGTTAGAATTGTATGAATCGCATGATACGTATCACGATTTGGTTCAAAAAATTCCTTCCACGATACATATCTGTAGGTGAATTGGTTTTTGACTTGAATCATGACATGAATCGAATGAATTGTATTGGAATCGAATGATCTGCGATTGAGTTCCATTACACTTGATTCTGTGACATATACACTTCACGAAGTGACACACACTGCATATGCTTCATGAGGTGATACACGTTGAAAATGAAAAATCCCAACAACCTAAAGAGTCAGACACGATTGAATTATTTGTCTATAAATTGCTAAGGGAAAGAAAGATGAGAAGGATAAGAAGATGGAGAAGAAATAAAGTAGAATTAGTGATAAATTACTTTTGAAAAATACGGGGGAGCATAAGCATAAAGAAGAAGAGAAAAGAATAAGCTTACAAGAGAGAATAAAATAAAATCAAAGCAAAGGAGCTTACTGTCCCAGAAGAATAATTGGTAACACCATTTGAGACAACAAGTTGGAGAAGAGAATAGGTTTACATGTCCCGCTCATTGACTTAAACATATACTAATAAATTCAAACTGAGAGACATATTTTAAATCTATTTCAGCAAAACACTTACGCAATATTTTAATCTCTTACTTTTAAAAACGTTACATTAAGATTTTAATAATATTTAATTCATTCTGAAATAGTACATCACATCAACTGTAATTGTACATTTTCTTAAACCTGTAAACTTTATCCCACTTTTTCTGAAACATCCAAAATGTAGATCACATGATCTTTTATTTTAGCTTTATATCTATTTGTTTTTTATATGAAACTTTATATTTTTATATATGACTATTCCTTGCATTTGTTAACTATATTTTTTGTTTTTCCCTTTTAAGTTTTGCTTTTCTAGGAAAAAATTTCAGTTGTTTGAATTTATTTGTAGAAGTAATGAGTTAGACAAAGAGAAATAAATAAATATTTTAGTCAAATGTAAGTATTGTTCACATGCTTGTTGAGGTGGTTTTGCAAGAATGAAACATCATCTTGCTAGAACAAAGGAGAACACAATTGCTTGTACATCTATTCCTTATGATGTTGTTAGGGAAATATTTTTAAGTTATTAAAGGATAATGAAAAAAAAAATCAAAGAAGCAAATACGGTAGACTATTTTGAAGAAACAAATATTCAATGTAATAGTAAAAAAACATTGGAGTCATTTGCTAAGAAAGGGAAATAAGGAGTTACAAAGCAATAAACCATAAATGAAATGTTTAAAGAGAGAGTCATGAATCAAGATATTTTACCATGCATATATGGGAGAAGAGGGAACAAAAGACACCTAATAGGACTAATGTTATTCAAGATTCAAATGGGTAACCTATTGATGAATAGCTAACACAACTTCTATCCAATAGAATTTTAGAATAAAAATTTACAAAAAGAAGATTCTAAATACTTCCAAAGAAATGAAGATTCTTCCTTTTCTCAACCTAATTTAATTTGTGAAATGTTAACACATGTTAGTTCATGAACAATACTACCACGAGATAAAAATTTGAAGAATTCACAATTCACATATTTAGTGTAATTACCGTACCCAATTCTTTTAATGTTTTTTTCTAAATTGATTTTGGTTAAGAAATAAGTTCTAAAATAGGTTCTCAAACTTCAAAGTGAGTTAAATGGAATGGAAAATCACTCATTTTGTTACTAATGGGATAGGATATAAAATGATAATTTGATAGTTGACAATATTACAATTGAAAGACTCAATTGACTTTTTGGTAAACAAACTAGGGAACAAGGATTTGATAAGGTGAATGAGGAATGTCTAAGTCTTTTATATGGAAACTATTTCTTAGAACTTGTCCATGTTTACTATGTTGCTTATTGGCTTATGAACTTTGTTTCATTTTGGTCCTTGGACTCTAATAGATAAATCCTACTATATTTTCTATAAACTAAAATCGTCTTTCTCGTGACAAGGTCTTGAGGTACAAGAGAAAAGTTAATGAACAATTCAATCATTTTATAAGTTTTTGTACAAAGATAAAACTATTGGTTGGTAGTAGGACATTTAAAACATAATTTACTATAATAATTAATTCTAAAGTTATATTCCTGGATCCACATATAAGTATGCTATCACCCTTTGAAATCGAAGAGCATAGGAAATGGAGTCATGTGACTAGTTGTTCTTAAATGAAGAATCCAAACACTTGAGACTTAAGGCCAATAATATTAAATAAACTCTTACCTTTTATGGACAAAATACACAATCTAAAAAACGTACTCATTAATTCAATAATTGTTCTTAGAAGATCATAGATTTTCATATATGGATTTGGTTGAGGTAGAAAACTAAGTTGACATGTTTCTTCATGTTTTGAGGTATTATTATTGGTCCATTTCTATGAAGTTCCTTTCTTACTTACCATATACTCTAGGAATTTATTACTTCATTGAAGTTTGGAGCATGTTTCCTTAGTACACCTATATCTTTTATGGTATGAATAATATTATCCATGGTTTGCATTATATATTACACTTTATCTAGTGTTTGACCACTTAAAGACTTTTTTTCCTACTCTCATGATGAAGCTTGTGTTGTAAATTCTTCTATTATTCAGGACAACCCTCTAAGTTCCTTCTCCCATTACAATAAAAATAATTGTGACAAAGTAGAAATTTTTTATTTTCTTAAGATTTGTATCCTAATTCTATTCATGGTTCAAATCATGTAGGAATTTAAAGATCTCCCCTCCTTCCACATCTTCAACATGTGCGACGATATTTGTTTTTCAAATAATCAAATTTTGATATTAATATAGTTTGATCCATTAACCATTCAAAATTTCATGATGTTCTGATATAGATAAAACCATATTTAGTTAAACACCATATTCTAAATGTCATAACATACAACAAAAGTATTCTTCAGAATATTTTATCTCCTTAGCACAAAAATAAAACATATAGTTTTGACTCATATCATAAGCTATGGAATACCGCATCTAACTCATAATCAATGAATTCATTGTCCCACATAAAATTAGAGTCATTCACTTGGACAATAGAGGATGGTTTAAATAATCACACCAAACTCTTTAAAAGAAGTTATGCTTAAATAAATTAAAGGATTTTAAAGATATTTTCTCTTATGAAGATATTAAACAATTTAATGTTATTTAAACAAAAAATATTTTGTGATGATGTTGAGTGTTTTAGTAATTAAATTGTAGCATAGTATATTAGTAGGTGATTACATTCTTTATTTTTTCTTTTGGTATTATTATTTTGAAATATATTTTTATCCTAAAATTATGATAACTAATTAAGTTCTAGGTCCCGTACATGCAATTTTAGTTGCATTAAATAATCTTTGCCTCACATTATTCTGAAATTCAAGACATCAAGTATTGGTTAGGAATGTATGTTGGTAGCTTGAACTCGATCTATGTTTATGAAGGTGTGCAAAGAGATGATATTTTATTTCAACATTTACTTTGTAATTCTGTATATTTATGAAGGTGTACAAAGAGATGATACTTTATTTCAATATTTACTTTGTAATTCTGTTTAGGGCATTGAGAAACAAATTGAACCGAAGGGTTGAGAAAAGTGAATTCATGTATGGAAATTGAAAGGAGTAAAATGATGCAAGTAAAAGATGAGTGTATCAAGATGCAAAAAGTCGAAAACAATATCGAGGAAAATGTAATCAAGACATGATTGATAAAAGGTGTGATCGAGATAGGGTTTCAAAACTAGATCAAAAGAAAGTTATTTATAATAATTGCGCACCTCACATAACGTGGACAATTTTAACTCGTTACGATTTTAATATAATTTTTCCTTTATTTTTTTTTACATTAACGATCAAAAAAGGAGGAAAAAATATAAATAGGTAATTCAAATGTAAAATGAGGGTGACAAATTATGGTTATAATACAAACACTTTGAGAACACCACAAACAATAAAAATGACAAGTTCAATGACGATTCTTGTAATTTGGGTCACCACTTTCATAAATTTTCTTTCAATTCTTGTTTTATCATTTGCAATTTAATTACCACAATTTACATTCTTTCAAACCTTCATCTTCATTCTCTTCTTTATCTACTTTCTTCTCCATTTTTATTTATTTTTCTCTACCCACCATTTCATCTCTAAATATAAACAAAAAAAAATTATTGTTGGAAAGAAATATATGAATTCCTGATTGAAATGCACATTAAAAGAGAATTAAGGGACTTAAAGATAATTGTGACTTTAATCTACGGCATAAGTGAATTATTCATCAAGTTCATTTTAATAATGGAATCATAAAAATCAATACGATCTAATCCAGATTGAAAAACTTTAGTTTGCTCACCTAATTGATTGAAGAATTCATATCGAGTTGATTTGGTTCAATTACAATTACATTACATCTTATCGAACCAAAATTCTCGAGAAACAATTTCATATAATATATTTTCAATATTATTATGCATTTATGTCAAATATAATCACCATAATTTTCATACATAAACATTTCTTTATAAATTTTAACTCAAATGTTGAATCCATATTTTATCTTACCAATTGTTCAACCAAAACGCAAAATATTTATTTGTAATCAAAATACATATTTTATATTTTGGATGGAACAATCTAAAATATAAAATATCTTAACTATCCAATTTTCGAAGAAAAAAAACACGAAAATCGATGCAATATTTCATAAATTATAATACATGCTTTCAACTCAAAACTTTAAGAGAATAAGTTTATGGGTCTTCTACTTTATAAGGTGTTCAATTTTCTTATGTTTACTCAATGTAAAACTTAGACTCACACTTATATTTTCACCTAAAAATAATAAAATATAAGAGTGCATTAAGCAAGTGCCATATATTTAGAATATTGGAAAAGATTGGTGCAATAACATACATTAGATTTGGAATTTGTTTTAAAAGCCACATCTATTACTTTGTATGTACTAACTAATTTAAGGTCATTCATTACACAAGATTCTTAATAACATGGTGTGATATCTATATGAAACAAATTATCAACATGAAAGGTTAAAAGTCATTTTAAAATTCATTTTAAAGATTCTTTAATTAATGTTAAATTTTAATTTGAAACTTTATACATTTTCAAGGACGAAATAACTTAACAATTTTACCAATTCGACCTATAAATCTATATTGAGATGAGTTGAAATAATAATAATTTTACCCACTCAAAAGAATTAATTACATTAATCAGTTTGTAGGGTTATAAACTTGGCATCTTATGAATTCTTTAGACTCTTCTTTTATTTTGGAATGTAAATTTTTATATTTAACAATATTAATTCCAAAATGAAAGCCATTCAAGAATAAGTAAATGTTGCATATTTTAAACAACTTATGAATGTTTTTTTTTTCAGAAAATATAAAATATATCAAAAAGTGTGAATTGACTTGCCCACTCCATAATTAAAATTATACGCGCAAAAGAAAAAGAAAATTTCACTCTAGTTTGTGATGAAGAAATCTGTAGTATTATTTCTTTACTCCCACCATGTTACAAATATATTCAAAACCTAATATCTATCTAACAATCACTTTACTTCCGATATCACTATAAGAAAATTTCTCATTAACAACTAATTTTAAAGACTAAAAGTTGTTAATCACTATAGTGACAAATTTTGTAAGGCCCATTTATATTGTAGCCCCAATGTTTAAGGGCTGCCCCAAATCAGTTGGGCCTAGGGCTGACCTATAGGGAGCCAAAGACCCAAAACTGCCCTAACACCCTCATTCACTTCACTTTCAGAAAAGCAGTCTCTCTCTCTTAGAACATCAACATTTCTCTGCTAGGGTTTGAGTTCATTCAAGTTCAAGTTAGCTCGACCTCATTTATACTCACGTAAGTTGTTCGTCAACCCATACTATTCTGCTTTGGTTTAGTTTTTGTGGTCACTGTTAGGGTTCACCGTAGTAACCATGTTATTCTTTCTGTGCCACTATTCTCAGCCCTCGAGTTTGCTCCTGGAGTTGTTGGGTTTGTTAATTGGCTTAAGTGTCGAAGTCTGTTTTAGCTCTTTCCGGGTAAGGGAAGCTAGATCCTTTTTGTGTTTTTGAAGTATGTGGTTTTTTTCTGTTTGTTTCATGTTCAAAATGATTTGGAAGGTGTTGGCATTTGTGTGTGAATGATCTATATGGAAGTGCTTGGTTGTTTCTGGTCTTACAAGCGTGGAACAGTGAGGGAGAACTGCTATTTTCGTCCAAGCAAGCTCGTCTCGCCAAGGCGAGAGTAGCAGAAGCTCGCCCAGGGGTTTTAGCTCGAACACTCGCTCATGCAGAAAAATTGAGTTTTGAGAGAAAAACCATCTCGCTCAGGCGAGATGGCCTCGCCTAAGCGAGAGTTCGCAAAACCCCCAAGACCTTTGTTTGCAGTCTCGCCTAAGCGAGAGCACTCATCTCGCTTGAGCGAGGGCTCCTAACTTGAGCGAGATCTGACGTAGATTGCATTATTTTCTCACATGCTTGTTATTGATGGTATGATTGGATGGTTTGCTCTAATTAAAGTGAGAGACATGCAAGTATGTATGAAATCTTTTATGTTATGGGTTATAATAATGAGTTTGACATGATCTTGGCATGTAACATGTATGGGATGGTTGGTTATCTACGTTGGTATGGAATTGGCATGAACAATGGTTTTATATTGGTTGATGGGACATGATATTGGTGTGGTCAGGACGTAATTCCATGATAGTTTCGTGGTGGTGCCTCATTGGTCAGGACGTAATTCCTTGAATCTCTAGGTGAGACCTACTAACAATTAGCTCGGTAGAGCAGTAGAGGCCACCACAAGTGCAAGCATCCAGTAAATCCAACTAATTATATGTATCCAGATAAGTCGTGTCTTGAGTCTTAGTGTATGGTTTGTGAGTCATAACATGATTGGTTGATATATGTATCTTGGACTATGAATGTGTATGAAACTGTATGATAAATCCTTTTCTACTCTAGCTTACCCTTTCTGCTTGTATGTTTTGTGTGTGTGTGGTTTTCTCTTCTTGCGATGACCATCAATTTATTGATGTGAGCATATGCGAGAACTCCTCGTGGTCAACAGGGAAATGGTGATTCCATTGCATAGCCTATCTGGGTTGGATTCCGCTCATTTATGTTGTCTTTTAGGGTTGTGGCCCATGTATTTCCTTATCCTAGAACTTTATTTTGAATACTTTAGATCCCTTACTCTATTTTGTTACTGGCATCGTGGTGTGTCTTAGTTTCTTTCCTGTTTACTTCTGGACAACTGTAAGGAGTAGTGTTTATACTCCATGACTTTGCTTCTTATATTCATTTGTGTGACATTTCATTTAATTAAGGTTATTATTTAAATGGGGTGTTACAAATTTAGATTCTAATTTATAAAATAAAAAGTTATTAGTTACTAAAATAGTCACTATTATGAATAAAAAAAATTATAATTGGTCTCTAAATTGGTTTCTAAAATTTAACTTTCAAGGTTTCAACTACCAAAGGAAATTGGTCACTAAACTTTAGATACCAAAGAAATTATTTTGTAAATTAGTCTTTAATTAATTAATGACCAATTATAATTTTTTATTCATAATAGTTACTAGTTTGTAATCAATAATTTTTTATTTTGTAAATTGATATTTGAATTGGTCATTATAGTGACTAACAACTTTAGGTTAATAAAATTGGTTGTTAATGAGACAGTATGGTTATTAAGTAATTTTTATTGTATTTATTATATTATCTTTGTAGTTTAATACTTTATTATTAAAATATAGTTGTTTGGTGGGATGTATATTAATTATTGTCTAATTACTATGACTAAAATAACTATGATAAGTATCAAAAGGGTACCTATCATAATAAAAGGGTCAAGATAGGTGAGTGATCATTTTCAATCTTTTAGGTTTTTGTTTATTTTGTGGCATTTGGGTGTGATGATGTCTATTTTCTCAAAAGAGTAATGCTGTTTTAACAACATTTTTCCACATTTCACAACAGAGAAAGATGTAAGAAGAAAAAAGAAAGAAGCATGGAATAAAAAATATGTGGTGCCATGAAGAGAAATAAAGAAGAATTGAAAACAATGTTATAAATTTCCTTCTTTTTTTTCTGAGAATGACACTATTCTTTTTAAAAAGGTTCTGAAAGTTGAGAAAGTGACATAATAATAATATTAGTAGTGCCTTCACTTTAACCTTGTTTAATTTCAAAATCTTTTTGACCTAAGGTTTAGGTTTAGTTAATTCTATTTAATTTAAAAGTAGATATTAATTTAAATTTTATTGTATGAGTTGTTAATAATATATATAATTCATAAAGGCAAAATTAAAGTGTTCCTTTTTATTATTTATGTACTTAAGGACAAAATATGAGATGAACATTCCATTTTCATTCACTGGAAATGCATAACTCTAATTAGACATTAATTAGGTTAAAGCCACAATCATTGTTACTGGTCATTGATCAGCTAGAAAAGGATTTCCAATTTCACATTCATGGTTTTCAGAAAAGGAATAATATACTTTTTCTAAATCCAAGTGCTATTGTAAAAAATAAAATAAAATATTAACAAGTGTTTTAAAATTACTGAATAAGAGTTACCATGTATATTTTAATTG
>Ga0209389_1000990_pt1 | contig 18862 bp, 9 predicted proteins | sample CowpearedBW_FD_187526 | JGI IMG/M metagenome (GOLD analysis project Ga0209389, IMG submission 187526) | Root nodule microbial communities of legume samples collected from California, USA - Cow pea red BW (SPAdes) (version 2) | ecosystem: Host-associated > Plants > Roots > Nodule | place: USA...
ATATGTCCTTATAAATCCTTATAAATGTGTCAAACTTTATGAGCTCAAAATGGCCATCATATACCTTGAGTATATCCAAAACATCACGTTTATTAATTACATCCGCATATAGAACCAAAATAGTTTTAATTGGATTAATCGTAATTAAAGTTGACAATGATCACTAATGCTGAGATAACCAAATGATATGGACTTATCATGAAAAGTGTAGCATGAAAAATGACCTATACACGTCTATTTTTCCACTGATCCTAACCTTTTCTCAATGTGATCAATATAATAACCTTAACATATAGAGTGCAATTTCTGAATAATAAACCATAAATTTATTAAACCAAAAGTGTCCAAAGACAATGTATGCATACATAAACTTAAACATAAAACATAAACCACAAAAGTGACTAACTCCCACTAGACCAAAGATTCCTCAAAAAGTAAAACACCCATATGAGCAACATGCTCATGAAAGACCTTGGATGGAAGTCCCTTAGTAAGAGGATCTGCCATCATGGAGTTTGTTCCTAAGTATTCTATGAAAATTTGTCCACTTTGTACACTTTCTTTAACAACCAAGAACTTGATGTCAATGTGCTTTGACTTGCTTGAGCTCCTATTGTTGTTCGAATATAATACAGTGATTTGTTGTCACAGTATAACTTAAGTGGTCTTTTAATTCCTTTCACAATGCACAACCCTGTGACAAAGTTCCTCATCCATATTCCTTGATTTGATGCCTCAGCACGCTACAAATTTTGCAACCATAATGGATGAAGCCGTAATACTTTGCTAGGAATTGTGCCAAGAAACTGAACCACCAGCTAACATGAAACTGTAACCTGAAGTGGATCTTAAGCTATCTTGCCATCCTTCAAAATTTGAGTCAAAATACCTAATGATCTCCAATTGATCTGACCTTTTGTATGTGAGCATGTATTCTTTTGTTCTCTGTAAATACCTCATTACTCTTTTTACTGCTTTCCAATGATCCATTCCTGGATTGCTTAAATATCTTCCTAATACCCCAACTATGTATGCAATATCCGGATGCGTACATACTTGGGCATACATCAAACTCCCTACAATTGATGCATATATAATCTTTTGCATTTTATGAATTTCCAAATTTCCTTTTGGGCATTGATTGAGACTAAAATTGTCTCCCTTAGCAACTAGAGTGTCATGTGATTTACAATCCTGCATGCCAAACCTTTTAAGCACCTTTTCGACATAACTCCTCTGTGATAATCCTAGAATACCTCGAGATTGGTCTTAGTGAATATGAATTCCTAATACAAAGGAGGCGTCTTTCATTTCAAAATTTCTAGACAAAAATCTCTTGGTTTTGTGCAACATGTCTATATTGTTGGTGGCAAGCAATATGTCATCAACATACAAGACCAGGAAAATACACTTGCTCCCACTAAATTTATGATACACATAATCATCAACAACATTCATCTCGAAACCAAATGAGAGAATCACTTGATGAAATTTAAGGTACCATTGACGAGATGCTTGTTTTAGCCTATAAATGGATTTTCTCAATTTGCAAACCCTAGCCTTTGGGTCACCAAACACAAAGTTTTCTGGTTGCACTATATAAATTGACTCATCAATGTTGCCATTGAGAAATATCGTCTTGACATTCATTTGATGAAACTCCAAATCATAATGTGCAACAAGAGCCATGATTGTCCTAAAAGAGTCTTTCGATGAAACTGGAGAGAAAGTCTCTTTAAAGTCAATCCCTTCCTTTTGAGTATATTCCTTTGCCACGAGACGAGCCTTATACCTCTCCACATTACCTTTGGAATCTCTCTTGGTCTTGAATAACCATTTACAAGCAACGAGTTTCACACCTTCTAGTAATGGGACAAGTTCCCAAACATTATTGTCTTGCATGGATTTATACTCCTTATTCATTACTTCAATCCATTTTTCTGAATTTGAATCTTGCATGGCTTGACGGACGGTGACTAGGTCATCTTCCATCACACCGTTATTAGGATCCTCATTTTCTTGGAGAAATACTACATAATATCTGAAATAACTCTTCTTCTTTCTCTCATGGATATTCGAAAAGATGCTAGCTCATGAAGTACAGGTTCTTGAGGATCTTGAGTTTGTTCTTGAGGTTTCAACTTGCTTCATCAAAAGCAACTGTATGAATCAGATATAGAATTATCACCGATTCTTCCTCAAAGACGAAGTCTCTAACCTTATTCTTCCCTCCAAACTCAATATCCTCAAAGAATGTGGCAGTTCCTGTCTCAAAAAATTGTCTTTAATTTGGGATCATAGAATTTATAGCCCCTGGATCTTTCAGAATAACCAATAAAGTAGATGCTAACTGTTCGAGAGTCCAATTTCTTTTCATTTTGCTTATAAGGCCTTACTTCAGCTGGACATTCCCATACATGAAAGTGTTTTAGACTAGGCTTTCGCTCAACCCAAAGCTCATGAGGTGTTGTGGCAGCTGCCTTGGTTGACACTATATTTAAAATATAAGCTGTAGTCTTTAGTGTCTCTCCCTAAAGTGACTCTGGCAAGGTGGAATGACAAATCATACTCCTTACCTTATCCTGAAGAGTCTGATTTCATCTTTCAGCCACACAATTCATGTTAGGTGAACCTGTCATTGTGTATCGTAGGACGATTCCACATTCCTCTAGGTACTTGGCAAAAGGCCCTGGACGTTGTTCACCTAATCCATCATATTTGCCATAATATTCACCACCATGATCAAGCCTGACATTCTTAGTCCTTTTGTTAAGTTGATTCTCAACTTCAATGGTAAAATATTTGAACACGTTCAAAGATTGAGATTTCTCATGCATGAGATATAAGCATGTATATCTAGAGAAATCGTCTATGAATGATATGAAATATTGTTGACCATTCCAAGAAGGTGTAGGGAATGGTCGCAAATGTCCGTATGTATCAATTCTAAGACGTATGTAGCTCTATATTCACCAATTCTCGAAGTCTTGGTCTATTTACCTTTAACACATTCAACATAAGCATCGAAGTTTGTAAAGTCAATGGAATCCAAGATCCCATTTGATACAAGTCGTTCAAATATACTTTTAGAGATGTGACCTAGACGCCTGTGCCACAATGCTCCTGAATCTGTATCGTCAATTTTGCACTTAGTACCACATGATTCTGTATTGAAGGATTCACTATAGGAAGCCACCGTATCAAGCATATACATATTATCATTAGCCAAAAGTGAGCCGGTTCCAACAATATTTGAATTTAAAGACATTCTAAATTAATTGTTTCCAAATGAACACAAATTTGTCCAAATAGGAAACTAAAACCAAATTGCGTCTAAATGATGACACAACAAAGGTTTCTTTCAAATCCAAATAAAATCTAGTGCACAATAATAATCTAAAATTCCCTATAGCATCCACCTCCACCGATTTTCCATCTCCAACGTATATCCATCTTTCATAATCAATTGGCTTTTGGTAGCTTATGCAACCCTTCATTGAAACACTAATGTTAGAAGTTGCACCAGAATCTAACCACCACATGTTTGTGGGTACTGAAGCTAAATTGACCTCTGAGAAGACCATAGTAAGACCTTGCTTTAGACTTATGCAACCAAGAACAATTTCCACATTCCTTTTCCAGTTCTTAAATGAATTCAAAATAGCAGATATATAAGCAATCATTGTATTTAGAGCAAGAGAAATAAAATAATTAAGCTCACATCATGAAAATAAATAATTATAAATATATTCAAATAATGGTTTAACCCATCTCAAGACACCTAATGCACCATCAATATCAAGTCTTTGGACAGTAATATTAACTACTAGGGGTATCTTGTTGTAATGATCAAACATTGAAAATAAAGCATGTCACATCAATGTATGATTCTTTCTCAAATATATGAACGATATACAAATATATACTTAAAAAATGGGACCCACCTATTTATCATCATTTTGATTGAATTAGAATGTACAACTAAACCTGCACCACTTTTTCAAAACTGCCATTACGCTTTGAATCCAATCAAGCTTTTAGATTTAAAGAGTTTTAAATAATAAAACAAATGATTAAATGGTTATAGGCTTGGAAAAACCATGTATGCACTAACAACTGCTGTAAAAACATCGAAGACCAAAATCAATCATTCTCAACGCAAATAAAGATTAATACAATCTTATCAATACTCTTCCCCGGAAGGATTGCACCAAACGAAATTTGTCACAAAAACAAACGTCTCGATGAAGCTGACAGCTAGGTGGGGTGGCTGAATGAGTAATTTCGGAAGTGAAGGAGTGGGTTTTTGGTGCTTAAGTTTATGGAAAAGAACTCAAGAGAAAGGTGAACCGTGGGTTTTGGGTTTTTAAGAGCGGTAAAAAAAATTCCTTATTCCTTTTGCTTGATGGGTTTATATACACAACAATATAAATCTAAAGAAATCTCATAAAAAGGTCCATCTTAATTACAACGAATCTTAAAAGGCAAGAATTGGTCTTAATATTATCACATTATGGGAATCAAATCACACAAAAAAATAGAGCATAAAATCAAAGGTGATCAAGAAAATTAATTATAATTAGAAAAAAATATATTCTTGAGAAACATATTGTTATTTCCTCATCTGAAAAAAAAAGGTGTCATCAAATCAGAGCACAAAATAAATTATTCTTGGGAAAAAATGATCCTAAACATTAGAACATATTCTGCTTCTTAAAAAAAGTATCTCATCATTAACTTATTGATTTGGAGCATAAATGACAAAGCATAGAGCGGGGGTGAGGATATAAAATTTTGGGTTGTTGTTAGTTGCAAAAAAAAAAAGTGTGGATGTATAGAGTATTTTGGGCTAAAATAGAAACAAAGCCTCAAAAGAAAATACATAAAAGATTAAAACAGTCTCTTTTTTTCTTTTTATTTATTTATTTATTATTATTATTATTTAGACAAAGAAAAACCAAAGAAAAAACTTATTTACTTTTTTATTTTATTTTATTTGAAAAAACAACTTATTATTATTTATTCTATTATTTATTTAGTCGGACGAAATTGGGTGTTGGTAGTGACATTTATGAAAATATTTGCACAACTATAAGTAGTGGTCCAAGGATAACCAAAACATATACCTTAACTGCATGAATATAAACTTAAATCCTTTAAAGAAAGAACCGAAGCCTATAATGACGCAGTCACATTTTTGAAAATATTTGCACAACTATAGGTTTCAGTCTTTAAAAGGCTTTACTGAATGTCAAAGTATAGGCTTCGGTGCATAGGATAAATTTGTGAATTCTTACAACCTTTGAAAGGTCATATTGCATAAAATCGTTGTATTCTTCTCCTCCGTCACTATAATTTTGAATTTTCCTCCATTATAGCCTTTGTTGAGGTTCGTTTTTGTCTTCATTATCATTTATCTTCCTTTTCATTCTCATTTATCTCTTCATTTTATTCTTATTATTGTCTTACTACTCCTAATATTGTTTTTCTTCTCATTTTGGTGTCGTCGTTGCATTTTGGTGGCCATTGTCATCTTTTCCGGTTGAGGTGTTGCAACATTGTAGGTTTGTGTTGGTCTTGATATGTTACGTTTGGTACATCACAACATTATTGTTGTCTTGGTTGTTGGTTCCCGTTTGAGTGGTTGATCTTGGTCTCTCGCGTTCTTGCTCGCGTTTACCCGAAACCTATTACTTTTTTTAATCGTTTCAGGCTTTAGATGTCTTACTAACCAAAGCCTATTCTTGAATTCTAGGCTTTGATCAAGAATAAAAGCCTAAACCATCTCTTTTTTACTTTGTCTGGATTTGCTTCAGTTCTAAAATCGAAGTATAATAGCGAGAAAAAGAATGAGTGCCAAAGCCCTTTTACTGCATTAGTGTAGAAACCATATTATCATTTCCTATTCATGTGATGATAAGATTGACACATTTTCCATAATAAACAACCTCTAAACAAACACAAAAGAATTAAGGTAAGAGAGTGATGCAACCATATAAACTAGAGTTAAAACTATACATACAACAAAAAAGCAAGGATAACATAGGTTGTAGTTGGCAACTCAATCATTAGTAATGCAACAAACGTTGGTCAGTGATATGAAGCTTGTCCTACAAAATCATTAGACCAAACTTCAAATTATATAATAAAATAAAAATCTCAGTTTAGAAACTACAATGTAATGGAAATGAAAAAGCTACTTGTAGTTGAATCTCATATAAAATAAGTTGATCATTAAGTTGATGCTACTTGAAAAAATATCGAGCACCATACAAAACAACCCATAATGGTTGACACTAAGATGAAAGAGTTTTGATGGTGAAATGTAATTACTAAGCATTCACTAGTGTCATTCGGGAAATAACAACCTTGGTCATCTCACTAAATCAAACATAAAACATCAATAAGTTGACACCTCTCATCCTTTAACGGAAGATATCATGCCAACAACCTTCTCCCTATATATGGAAGACTCTTTAAAATAGATAAAATGGATCAACTAATCTTCATAAGCACGTGAAAATTCATGACACAAGTTAGTTTAATTTTTAACAATAACATTACAATCGGCTAGAATATCACCATTTGCAATGGTATTATGTCACCATTTGCCAACTTCTTCAATTCATTTCAAACATTGTGTACCAAGTTTAAAGCCTATTTTGCAATAAGCACACTTCCAATGATAACATTAAAGCTAGAATATAATCAAAGACATCCTAACATTTTTTATTAATTGTTGTAAAAATCATGAAAATACTTTATTTATAAGACACAAGTTTTACAAGAAAAATAATGTGAAACATAGTGTGTTTCACTTGTTAGACAATACAACACACATATTCTCTTTAGTTTCATTTGATAACTGAATGTCTCATAAGACGATATGTATGCACACAACATTTGGAGCTAACATTGTACCTAACGAAAATATTCATGACCTTATTTTGAATTGCAAAAAATGTTCTCATCTTTACATCTACTAAGAAGATCTCACAAAACAGAAGTCAATGTCGAAGATTTCTTGAAAAATGCATTGAAGTTTCTTCATGCTAATGCACATTCTGATGTGCCCCATGTTAACTCTAGAATGCTTATATGCTTTGCTCCAATTTGGTTAAAAGCTCTTTTACCAAGGTTTGATAAGTCATGTCAATTATTAAGATTTTAATAAAGAAGAGATAAGTGTTTAATACATATACATGTTCATGTGTGAACAAACGAAGCCTGGAAAAGGAAAAGTCTAAGTGAAGTCTCTCAACATAAAGAAAATGATTTGCAACAACTTTTTTCTCGACTTTGTATTTGATGATTACATCTGTTATCATGTATTTGATGATTACATTTGTAATCACATTTAGAGCATTTAATCTTAACTTTCTTGGATAATATTTGAGATCGAATCCACTATTTTAATTCTACTTTTCCTAATTGGGTTTATCTAAACCAAAACTAAAATTATTGATCAAAATAAGTTTTTAGCCTTGATAGATGTTAGATGGTCTAAATTTGTTAAGCCTCACTAGATGAACTAAGGAAATGTTTGTTTTATGAGTTTTTTAGTGTAAGTAACTCATATATTTGAATGTATGGATGCTCTCTGAATGTTCTAACTTGTGTTTTATGCAACTGGGGAATAAGTGAGGTTACACACATCTATATCCAATATAATGATAAGTAGTCTAAGGGGGCTATGGACGAGTTAGTAGTTTACTTAATTTGATAGTTTGAATTGAATGACCTTATTTAGGAAACTTGCAAAATTCAAATATGGTAACAAATGATTATGCTCAATTGTGATTTTGTAGTCATATCTACGATGTTGTTTGATTTGTTTTCTTAAGCAAAAAAAAAGGTAGGATCATTTTAAGGATTATATCAGAACTTTCCATATAAATGTCTTATGCCAAAAAGATGAAGATACACACATGATAATGCAAATTGTGCATAATCAAATGTGAACTAATTTAAAGTTGTAGAGATTATATTCAAAGAGTTTCATAAAGACATATCACCACCCTCCGCTCTACACTCACAACACTACTTTTTTCTATTTTCTTTTATGCAATTCTTTTTTTTATCTTTTTGCATGGAAGGATAAACCTCTTTGGTTTGATTCTCTTGTGAGTTTACAATGAATTTTGAGGTTTTTGGCAAATCAGGTTCGTTCTTACTATTTTTATAACAAAGTGTGCTTAGACCATCTGTTCTTTTTCAATTCCAATTTTTGTTATTGGAATTGTTTTTAACACTTGTTGATAATTCAATTACGTTCTTTCGTTGAAGCTTTTGTTAGTTTGCTTAATTCTAACAATCTATTGTTTGCTTAGTTCAAGAGGAAAAAGAAATTGAATGAATTTATTACTACTTGTTTGACTAAATTGACTATGTTTGGAAATTGAATGAATGATAATTATATGGTAAGCGATGAAGGAATCAACTATGAATGAACAAAAGAATTGTAACATCCCATTTAATAGAGTAAATGTACTTAAGAAAAACATCACAGATTTTATACTTCAAATAGATAACCATAAATTAGGAGTTCATATTACAATTATCCAAGACATAAACATAAAACTAGTATACTATCACAATCTAAAACTCTAGCCAAAAATGGCAACAAATAAACCTTACAAGAGTTTTTCAAAAGATACAACTTATCAATGAAAGCAAAACTAAAGAACTAACAAACCATAAATCATAAATCAAATCATATTAGGAAGCTTAAGTAATTCACACTATTATAAGCAACAAGCCACATCGTAAAAGACTCATTAGACTCAGTTATCTGGATGATAAACATTGAGGTAGAACTACTTGGAAGTTTTGGCACTGGTGATAGATAACCTCCACCCACAAGCTTAATCTTATACAGGTTTCTAGAACTACAAATGATTTTTCTAACCAGGACCTCTTGCTATTCTGAACTCTTAATTCATTCTCTTCCACATGAGTTTGAATGATTAGTAAAGTGTTAGGATAAACTTCCAAATTTTGAGTCCCTACATCAAGGCACACATACTTTAAAAGGATTTTCCCATGAAAATCCATTTATCATTCTCAATTCATAGTTTTATACATTAGTGTATCCTAAAAGTTCATATCATCCCCACACATTCATATAATCCCAAGTAATTTACACAATAACTTAACAACACATATTCAAATTGGTTAGTCATTTAAAAAAAATAAAACTACAACTTATACAGATCAGTAGGAATCAAAGGCCTTGTTGTGAGAAACGACCCTACGGTCTCGGTTTTACAAACGAACAAATAGAGAGTGAGGAGTGGAGGTTCAAAGATGGAGATGGAGGAGATGAAGTTGAGAGAAAGGAAGAAAAGGTTTCTGCTTCTCTTTTTTTCAAAACAAAAGGCTTGGAAATTTGGGATTATTTGGAAAAGAAAAAAGATTTTACAGGGTTTTACAAGAATAAATACACTTGTCTAACTAATTATAAAAATCTCGTTTGCTTACTTTAAGAGGTAAAACAATAAAAATCTCATACGTAAATGCTTGGAGACGAGTGATATGCTTAATGAATTTATTAACGCTTGTTTGAATAATTTAATTTTGTTTAGAAATTGAATGAATGATAATTATATGATAATTGACGAAGGAATCAACTATGAATGAATTTGAGAATCAATGCTTTTATAATTGTTTATTTTCATTCTTTTAGCACTCTTTACAACCCCAAACAACCGACTTTAGTTTACTATTCATTTTAATTTATGTTTCTGTAGATGTTTTTGGAATTTGATTTTACAATTGAATTCATTGGAACATGACTTTAAGTTGTCTATACTTATCTATATTTAAATTGTGTTGACTTTTTATGTAATAGATGATAAATTACCTCACACCACCGGATAATCTACTCTTGTATTAAATGAATTGCTATTTTAATTTGATTGTAAATGACACTTATCAATATTTAGAGAAATATGTGTTCACTTTTTTGTGATAATAAAAAGTAATAGAATTATTATTATTATAATTATAAAATCAAATATAAATGTTTTCTATAATTTAATTGTAAATAGTTTTTATTTATTTTGTAGATAGCTTTATAATTTAAAAAAATGGTTAAATTTAAAAAATAGTCAAAATGAAAAAACCTAATTAAATTTAAAGAAACAATTACTTAAAGAGTAAAATTGATATAATTATTTTAATTTAAAAAATATTTAAAGAATAAAATTGAAAAACAAATATAAACATACAAAATTGAATCCCTTTATATATAGATACCAGATTTAGACAAGTGATATCTCAAATTTCCTTATAAAAATTTAAATTTGTACTAGTTAAACTAACAATTTATGGATTAAAAAAGTATAACGTATCTACTCATTTTAAATTTTGGAAACATCAAATTTGAAACATAAATAAATTTTAATTTATTGTAAAAATTTAAAAACTAAACATATTTTACCTCACGTTGATTATTTATAATTTCTTTTTTTAAGGAAAGTATACTAAAACTGAAATAATTTTACAAAATACAATTTTGACTTAAAGTATATGTTAAGTTAAACGGAAAAATATAAAATATATTTCCTATGTCAAGTTACATGAAAAAAAATTCTAAGTTACGTGAAAACATAAATAAAAAAACATTTTAAAATACTATAGAATGTTAACCGTAAGGCCCACTAAAATGTCATATTTCTTTCTGTCTTAAATTAAAAGGGTTGCCCCATGTGAGTTGGGCCTAAGGGCTGGCCAAAGGGAAAACAAACCCTAAGTCTGCCCTAACCCTTACCCTCTTACTCACTTCAGAATCTGTCCTTCGTTCTAAGAGTTGCAGTCGTCACTCTGCTAGGGTTTGCTTTCCCGTCTCGGACAAGTTCGTTTGAAGCTCGTTTTACTCAACGTAAGTTGCCCATACTCTCATATTCTTCCTTTCTTAGTGTAATCTCGAGTTGTCTCAATTGGAGTTTTCGTAGTGCAACCAATCTCAAGATCTGTTCCACTATTTTCCAATTCTAAGCCTCTTCCTAGAGCTGCTGCGTTCCGTGGTTGGTGTCGAAGTACTGTACTAGCTTATTCCAGGTAAGGGAAGCTAGAACCCTCCTGTTTATTTGGTGCGAAGTCAGTTATTCTGTGTTGTTTCGTGATTGATTGAGGTTGTATGCTACGGTGAATGCATAAGATGGTTGGTATCTTTGTTTGGGCATGAAAATATGTTTGTGGCAGGGAGAAATGTGGCGAGGTCCGACACTCTCGTCCAAGCGAGCCTGTCTCGCTTAGGCGAGACTTGCAGAAACAGGTCAGGGCTGCACTCGAGCTCTCGCTCAGGCGAAAGCTCTTGTTTTGAGCGAGGCACCATCTTGCTCAGGCGAGAGACGCTCACCCAAGCGAGCACACGTGAGAGCCTTAGCATGTTGCTCCTGTTTTAGCCCAAGCGAGGAACCTCACCTTTGGGTGAGGGATTGTCTCGCTCAGGCAAGAAGGGCTCGCCTAAGCAAGCCATGCGAGAGCCTCCCAGCGTCCCTGTCGCGATCTCGCCGAAGCGAGAGTCCACCGCCTAAGCGAGGGCACTCCTCTCGAATGAGCGAGGGCTCCTGGCTTGAGCGAGATTCGTTGCGGGTTGCGTTGTTTTTCTTAGTTTGGCTAAATGAAATGTTTGATTTATGTTGTATTCTATATAATGTATGAGGCTTGCGAAATGAGATGCATGAGATAAGTTATGGTTACAAATTGGATTGTTGTGATTGTGTGATCTTGGCAAGAGAAATAAATGAGATGGTTGGTATTAAAGTGGCATGGTATTGGCATGAGATGGAATTCACAACTATGGTTTGAGAATAACGGATGGGTATGGATTTACCGGGCATAGGTGAAATTATAAAGAGCTGGTATAATATATAAATGTATATGCATGTTAATTCCTTTTTGATTTATTGAGTATGATTGGTCCGTGTCAGTGCGTAATTCCTTGGGATCTCTAGGTGAGATCCTCAGGGTCGTGCTTCAGTGGTCGGGACGTAATTGCATGGCCCCTGTTAGTGGGTGTCCATGGTGGTGCCCCATCTATATAACTTGGTAAGGATTCAAGGTAAGGATTGCTTCTTGACACTCTAAGGAGTCAGTTAGTCTCACTTAGAGCGGACTGACTCCTGTGATGAGAGTAGCAAGAGACCTGAAACTCATTAAGGACTAACCTTATGTGTGAGAGAATTGATTCATTGTAACACTTGTAACACATAGCTCGGGGGTGAGTAGCTCGGGGGTGAGCAGAGGTATCCACCACAAGTGCAAGCATCCGCTGAATCCGACCAAGTTATATGTATCCGAATGAGTCGAGTCGAGTCTTAGTGTATTGTTTGAGAAGTCATAACATGCTTGGTTGATATATGTATATTGGACTTTGAAAGTATATCTGATTGTATTGATGAAATCTTTTTAGCTCTAGCTTACCCTTTCTTGTTTGAATGCCTTGTACGTTACCCTTCTACTTTTGCGATGATCATCAATTTATTGATGGGAACAGATGCGAGAGGTACTCGTGGCCAATAGGGGAGAGAGGATTTCGCTGCATAGTCCATTTGGGCTGGACTTGATTTTCTTGTTGGGCTTTTCTTTAAGGCTATGGCCCATGTACCAGTTTGACTTTTGATTTCTTTATGTTCCTCTTAAACTTTATAACTTGTTTTCCTATGGCATCATGGTGTGCCTTGAGTTTTAAGGAGTTAAGTTTAAAACTCCAAGACTGCGCTATTGTGTTACCTTGTGCGACATTTCCGTTAATTATGTTTGTTGATTAAATGGGATGTTACATTAACCTCGGTATTATATTAGGTTTCTACAATAGAAAAGAAAAGTTTAATTACTTATTTGATTTCTTTTTTCATCTAAAAAATTAAGTTGATGGTTCTTTAGTTTTTTCAATCTAAATTTGGTTTCGATTTTTGAAATTGACGTAATTTGGACTCAATTTTTAAAAGATTGATGAAATTTAATTATTTTTGTTAAATTTTTTGAAATGAATAAATGATTTTTCATCAAAACCAATAATCCTTTGATAATAGGATTATATTAATTAACAAAACAAATAATTCTTATTAAATACTTCAATTTTGATATTAGGATTATATTAATTACACTAAAAAAACAAATCATCCTTATACAAACCATCTTTTAGCATTAGAATTATATTAATTATACCATGAAACCAAACTATCCTTAATTTAATTGACGTTATAATTATATTAATTACACCAACAAAACAAAAGAACCATCCTTATTTGACATTAGGATTATATTAATTATACTACCAAAATAAATCATCCTTTGATACTAGGATCATATTAATTACACTAACAAAACAAACCATCATTATTAAATATTTCAATTTTGATGAGAAAATCATTAATTCATTTCAAGAAATTTTAAAAATTTGATCAAATTACATCTTTTAAAAAAAAAAATAGGACTAAATTACATCATTTTTTACAAATCGAAACCAAATTTAGACCGAAAAAATGATAGAACCAACTTAACATTTTTAGAAAAAAATAGAAACAAAATAAATAATTAATAAAAAAATATTTATTCTTCGTGCGTAAAAAGTATAAAAATACATAAAAGTAATTATAAAAATATTTTTTATTAATTTTTATGTTGTCGTAATTGTATATTAGAAAGTCTAGTATGTTCTATCAAATGCATAAAAGTAAAATTAAATTAAAATATTTTTATTTTATTTAAAAACTGTAAGTAAAATTTTGCAATAAAAAATACTTCCAATTTAAATGGGTAGTTTTTTTAAATAATACAAATGAAAATAAATTGGTTAATAAATATAAAATGCAAAGAATACAGTAGGTAAAATAAGTGTAGACTAATAAACCGTTACCAAATATTAATTGTTATAAATTTATTTAATATAAAATATTCATTAATTTTAATAATTATGATTATAATAATAATATTAACTTACTTTTAACATAAAATTATTGAAATCGAAACCTTTCTAATTCAATATTATTATTAATTCCTAGTTATTATTATAATTTTTATTTTATCCATTTAAATAATTCATATTATAAGTTTTATTTTATCCATTTTCTTTTTAATCTAAATAAATAGGAAGCGGAGATGAACAAAGTAAGAGCATTTTTAACTCTATATTTTTCGAGATATGAATCAGTACGTCCCGAATTTACTTTTGAGAAAATAAAATTTATGAAATAAAAATAATTCAGAATTATAGTTTTTGGGGCTGAATTTAAAATATATTAAATAACCAAATATCCCCGAAAGGCACCCAGCCACATAAAAGGAGAAATGGGTCACTGTCTTCTTTTTTATTATTATTAGAAAAGTTGAGAGGAGAGGACCAATGCCACACCACATTCCTCCATCAATCACATTGTGATCTAGCCAAAATCATCCATCTCATGGGGTCCTAATAATAAATTTTAATTATTTCTAGAACAAACCCTGCAATATTACAAGATTGTAACTAGCTAAAAGTAAATTCAAAACAAAGTTATACTCTAAACATTAGATCATAATAATATATAGCTTTTTGTAAAACATGGAGATCAAAACACTAAATTTAGAAATAAAAATCTTAATTATAAACTAGTGAATTCAGAAATTGATTGACCCAATAATGAAATAGAAAGACATAACAAAAAATAAATATTACTTGGAAACTTACACTTTGTTTTCTAATACAGTTAGACATACAGTGACACAGTAATTGTCCAAGAGGGAAGAATCCTGTTGCTAGTGCTAATCACCAAAACCAGCTCACAAACACATCACACTTCACAACACACAACAATCATCACATTAGAGAGAGAAAAAGAGAGAAAAAAAATTGAAAAAAAGTAAAAGAAAAACCCTTACTTGCATTGCATTGCACAGCAGTACCTCCTTCTGTTCCCTCCCAACCAACCCCTCATGCCTTGTCGCTGACCCGACCCGACCCGTTGAACTCGCCGGAAACTTTGTCCAAAAGGGTCTCCGGATTTGCCTATGGCCCTCCATTTCCGACCCTAGAGACCCTTCAAGTTTTGGCCTTTTCTCCTTCGCTTCCCCGTTTTGGGTACTCAATTTCTGAAATCACTGCAACTGAGAGAGCTTTTCTGAGAACTCCTGCCCCGACGACATGTACGTCGTGCCTCCGCCGCAGCGCTCCGATCAGGGGTCAGGATCCGGCGATTTGCGGGTCTACCAAGCTTGGAAGGGTAGCAATGTAAGTTTCACTTCCTACTTGTATTTTTGGTTATTTGCTTCAACAAGACTTGGATGCAGTACTTTTAAATACTTGTGCTGCTGTTTTTCAATCAAAGATTACAATTTCATTTCATCTTGGTAATCGTCATAATAAAAGTTCATTAAAGTTCAATATGAATTAGATTAGGAAAGTGAAACTCCGATTCTGACTTCAGAGCAGCATGAAAATCACCTAAGCAACTATATTGAAGTCGTCAAATTTTCACAGTTTTTTCTTAAGAAAAGGAAATTGCTCGTGGAATTTGTTAATTGGGGTTGTCAAAGTTCTGCTGTCAGAAAACTTTCCCTTTCCGCAAGTGCTTTTATGCATCTCAAATTTTGGTAGCTCATCTATTATTGGTGGTTGTTGTGGTCTTTTCTTTGTGCTGGTATTGGGTTTTTGGGCCTGGAGTGTCACTATTTGGAAGGGGTTCTAGTTGTTATATGCTGACTTTGAGACTCGTTAATGTAAAGAAAATGGATGACTTTGTGTGGATGGATATCTACCAGGTTCTGAAGCAGTGTTAATGACATGACAAGTGATGGTAACTCAGAAACCACATCAACCAGTCTCCTTTTTCTGATTGATGTGTTAGGTTTAAGCTGATTTGTTTCCAGTACAATGTTAGAACCGAGTATTGATTGGACTTTTGTGTTACTTAACTGTTACAGTCTTAGTGAAAGTGTTCCAAAGCTTCATTTGCTCTGGAAAAAATGGGAAGGGATCAGAGATTTGGCATTTTGTAAAAACTGTAGACAATCTTTACTTATAGACAGATAGATGCATACATACATACATATATATATATATATATATTAAAGCATAACATGGGGTACTAGAAATCTTAGGGACAACCTACTAGGTCTTCTTATTAACTGTACCATATTCAGTGGTTTTTGAACTGCAGATGATCCGGATCCATTCCTAGCTTCCCTAGTTTTAGTTGCTTCTCACAGTTTCATTCCCTCCTAAAATTATGCTGCGGAGAATCACAAGCATTTCACTTTCAGGATGTGTTTGGAAAGAAAGTCGTCGGAGATCTGTTAAATTTTCAGAACAAAAATTAGTTTAAATAATTTATTTTTCATATTATTTTAGCAAGTTTGTGTCAAAGTATATGATGTGGTGGTATTATACTATTTGATGATTATAATATACTTAAGAAGTAAGCAAAATACAATGAATCAAAAACATTATACTCTATGAACTACTGTGCTCTTTCCTCTCTAATCTTAAGCAAACTCAAATAATAGGTGTAAGGTATAGGGAAATCATTGAGGCAGCAATTTTCTGATGGTCTCTCCAAATTTATTATCAAAAACACTGCTAGCCATCGAGCCTCTTCATCATAACTTGAAATAAAATCAAAATACATCATATGATCAATGATGGTTTCTGGATGTACTTATTGTTCAACCTTCATTTTGTAGCTTGTTTGCTATACTTAATAGAGAATAGAAAAATATTATTGCATTGTTATTTGAAATATGTTACAGGATCAATTCATTTTATTACTATGAGGGTGCTTAATCATTGTTTTGATTATTTTCTTGCAGAAATTTTTTCTTCAGGGAAGGTTCATATTTGGACCAGATGTGAGATCACTGGCGCTGACAATTTTTCTTATTGTTGCTCCTGTCGCAGTTTTCTGTGTCTTTGTTGCCAGAAAACTGATGGATGATTTTTCTGACCACTGGGGGATATCCATAATGGCTGTTGCTGTTGTGTTCACAGTTTATGTGAGTCTTTTTCTCTCGTGTACGATATTTTCTTTCTCTGTATGTCATTCAACTGTGTTGGTAATCTTCTATGATTAGAATCATTAGAAGCATTCCTCTATATTCAACCTCTCACACTTGATTGAAGTGAACTGATTTGGTTGATTTGTCAATGAAATACTGCATATTTTTAACATCTTTAATGTTTCATATCTTCATTTGGAAAAATTGTCAAAGTAAGAGTAGTTATAGTCAAGCAGAACAAATGCATCCTAATTGTAATGATGAAGTTGGGTCCATGGTTAAAGCCAAACATCATGGATTGTTGTCCTCCTTTTGGATCAAAACAATAGTTTATTAAGGGAGGGAAGGACATCCTTCCTAGTGTTGCAAATACTAATCTTTTAGAAGACTTTTGCAAACACTTGTTTCATAGCTATTGTGAGTGCTACTCTTCCGAGACATCGATAATCAGCTCTGATACCATTTGATAAACACTCAAACACTTAGGAAATTCACTCTCAAATCAATGACTAGCTATTAAGGGGAGAAAACCAAGCACTAAATGCTCTACCAAGCTTCCTATACTAGTCAATGTGGGACTTAGGCACCAAATACTCTATTGGATTGAGACTTCCCCTTGAATGTGTATATTTTGCTTTAATTAGAGGCACCAAAAGAAAGCATATGTAGTGTGTTGTTATAAAACTTTGCGCCACCTTCTTCTGCCATAAACTTATCAAAAGAAGTTCTCCAAGCTATTGGCACAAACATCAAAGATTCATCACACACACACGCATAGAAGCCTACTCCATGTGTAATCTGGCCATGACCATACCTGTGTGAAATGCAATTTAAAAGAAAGATTTTTAGAGGCAGTTTTGGGACTCTGAGGTAGCTTCCCTGTGTTTCAAAGTTTCTTCAAATCTCCATTTTCTTTGGGTAGTTCATTGAAAACAAAATCTTATGCTTGTACACCTTTCCCTTTTTGTGTGATTCTATTCATTTGTCTTATAGCTTAGATAATGGATTCACTTGGTATAAAACAATAACGGCTTTCTATCAAGAAAATTGTTTACTATGTCATATAGTCTAGTCTTATGGTGGTGGATTGTAGATGCAGCAATGACTTATAATAGTTTAGACTGTGGTTTGAAATGGTAATACCATAATACATCTACAACCCTACATGGTTAAATGACTTGTGTCTGGAAAATTATAACTATAGGATTTAGGGAGCCAATGTGGATAGATCTTGTAAGATTAATGCAGTTGTCTTTGACGGTATTCATTTTAGGCAATGTAAGGTAGCATGTTATAGTACACTTGGGTTATGCAATTTTATTGTTGTTTGATTCATGTTTGTGTGGACCATCTCTACTATCGTTGTTAATGACATATCAAACTTGAAATTTAATGAAAAATAGCATTTGGAGGACTAAAATTAGTACAAATGGTGCTTTTTGCTATGTGAAAATTGTATTTCTTACATGTGTAGAATTTATTTTGAAAGTTGTTACAAACCAAAAAATATAGCGATAAAAGAAAACAGAGAAAATGAAGGCACTGTGAATTGTATGTTATTTGCAATGAAAAGGAAACTATAAAAGGAGGAAACCTCCAGTTTCTTAGAGCATAGCTCCTATAACAGAAAATGAGAAAATCACATAATCACCCTCTCCCCTTTTGCCTCATCAGACTAAATAATAGAAAATACTCTCTCACATCTAACAACCTCTCTGCTATACTAGTTCTGTTATGTAACAACCTCTCCACTTACTCATGCCACCTCAGCTTCAGGATTTCGCTTCTTTCTTTTGCGCACATAAACCTTCAATACCTTAGGTGTCACATGCCCCTCATGGACCAATGGCTCTTTCAGCCCATAAACTTGCTGAACTCGAAC
>Ga0209389_1000994_pt1 | contig 18830 bp, 4 predicted proteins | sample CowpearedBW_FD_187526 | JGI IMG/M metagenome (GOLD analysis project Ga0209389, IMG submission 187526) | Root nodule microbial communities of legume samples collected from California, USA - Cow pea red BW (SPAdes) (version 2) | ecosystem: Host-associated > Plants > Roots > Nodule | place: USA...
ATAAATACATATACATATATATATCATAATTAAGGAAAGAGTAAGCCAAAAAAGAAAAATCAATACTCCTTGCCAAAATCTATTTATCATTTATTACCATTTAGTTCAATATGGTCAATGATACACTGCAAAAATCACTCATACCTAGGAATAGTGGTCCCTTGGTGCAGTGTGTAAATTGTTGATGACACGATTTAGCGTTATCTCTTTTTTCCAATGACCGGCCACACCTTTTTTTTAACTTAGGGGTCCAATTCTTTAACCAAAAAGCAACCCTTCTCATTCACCTTTCGAACTTTAAAGATAAATAAAATCAAAGCTTAGTTTCTGTTTTTGCACTAGTTCCCCTAATTAAGTAAAAAGCAGTTGGATCAACAATTCAAAGGAAACAAAATGTTTTCAAATTTAAAATCTTAAAATATTAATTTTAATTTTCAAATTTCATTCACTTCAATAAGCAAATCATCTTATACCTTCGTCGAACAGGATTATTTTTCTCATGTACTAATGTCTCTAATCTAGTGAGTTTTTCTTGGTTTATCTATATTTGATTGACTAGAAAATAAAATGAAAAATGCAATCAAATAAAATGACATAAAAAAAGTACTATAATGGGATCCCTGTGCCTTTACTTTTTAAAATCACATTGACATAATTTACTTCTTGATGTGTGTTGATATAATGATGATAACAAATTATTTAGAAAAATTATTACATATGTAAAATAAAAGTAGAAATTGTATTCAACTCTAAAAATAAAATAAAAATGTTGTAGGAAGGAGGGTATTAGTATGTGGTGAACATTGAAGCAATCAACATCTAATAAATTGGCGAAGCTGGTGGACAGACATGTGTAGAAAAGATAGATACAGAGCATGCCATGCATGTAATCCAACAAAACCAGCCAACAACATATGCATTTGTGCAAGAAAAAAACAGCGTAGTGGTTTTCAAAATTCCTGTGTGTGGCGACTCATCTCTGCAAATATATCCTGCTTTTATAACTCATCTCAGTCCATAAAACCCTGTATAGTTTAACTAAAAACACATCACTCCAGATTCTTCCGTAAATAGGCCAAGTTTAAAGCCTAACCAAAAATGGGTATTGATTTTGTGACACTTTTATATTCGCTTTTAAATTCCATATAAGTCTGACAAATGATTTTGAAAATTTGGATTTAAGCTTATAATTCATTTATAGAAACCAACTCCATGAAAACTATTTTCTCTAAATAGTTTTGTGAGATACTTAAATTCTACTTCTCTACTAATATCATTTTAAAGTTTGGAATAAACACTAATTGATATAATGATGATATGATGATGTTAACTTATCATATGTAAAGTAGATTACCTATGATACTCCTAATATAATAGAGGATTTTTCCTAAGAAGGAATATCATCAAATCTACAAAAGATTAGCCTAAACAAAACTAAAAGAAGTCAAAGAATCAGTGACCAAAAAAGTGATATCACTGATGAAGTGAAAAAGACCATACTTGATGAAGTATCCTGGTTGAAGCTTAATGTAAATCAAACTAAATAAATTGTATTAACCATATTTGCATCCCATACTCATGTTGATTGTTATTCTACTTTTTCATTTAAAGTTTGGGGGCCAAGATATTTTTCTGTTTGCCTGAAATTACAGTAATCACCAACTCATTTATAACCTTAGGTTCACTCTCTTATTAAAATAGACAATCTTTGCAAAGTCATAGTATCATGTATAGGGGATGCTACTACTTTCCAAATGTAAGTACTTAAACCTTTTGGAAGAAACAGTTCGGATAAGCATTACTGCTAATAGAAGATATAATAATCTTTTGGAAGAAATAGTTCGGAAGAAACAGTTCGGATAAGTCATACTACTCTGTTATTTTTCCTACATAATTCACAACCTCTTTTCTTTTGTAGTTTCTTTCATTCACTAAGGGAATCTAATAATAGTCTATACATGCCAACCACAAGCATCAAGCTACATAATATATGATACAATTAAGGGCCAGGGGTGAATCAAGCTACATTATATATTAGATTGTTTATTGAAGACCTAAGCAAGGATTTCAAAACTAGAAAAGAAAGAACAATCACTCTCTCTTCCTTCTATTGTCCACTGTAGGATTCCTCATATCATTTTTAGCTAGACCAGAGTCAAGGGGCATACTGTATGACATAGGAGAAGGAGCTTAGTAGGTGCTGTTGTGGCATCAACGCTTGTAGCAGGTACTGGTGGTAGTGCAGATATAGGTGCCCGAGCTGGAGTTAAAACAGGAGCAGGAACTGCAGATGTGGCACTAGGTTCAGGAAGTGATCTTGGTAAAATGTGTTTTAGCGGATTGTTCCTATAATTCTTCCAGAAGTAGAATTGTTGTCTATGAACCAGTTCCTAAAATACAAAGACAATGGTGTTTGGACAATTTGCGAGATACAAGTAAAGCTAAGCAACTATTTTCGGTTATTTATTTCAAAGATGTCCAGTAATGCAGGCCATCAACCTTATTAAATGTTATTTTCTCAAAAATACCTTATGTTCCACTAAAATTTTCCCTAGTCCCCAGCCATTGCCAAACATGAGTCCCAATTTCTTGCCCTAGATTACAAACAATTTGAAATCCATGTTTTTCTTTCAACGATAATGCATATATATTGACATTGATGGCAAAGATAGATAAAAACAATACAAAGAATGAACAAAGATACAAAGAATCGAGGAGAAAGGAAGAGAATTTGGTACTCAATGAAGGAACGTGCAATGGTGAATTAGGCTCGTTGTCGGGTGATAGGAGAACTGGTTTGTTGCTGAAAAAATTGATGGAGAAGAAGAACGAATTTCCCAAACCCTTAATCGATAGTGCCCACTTGAAATATCAATGTTGTTGTGCTTGAAGGATGCGACTGTTGTTGCTCTGGTTGGAGACGCGGTTGCTCTGGTTGGAGACGCGGTTGCTATGGTTGAAGACGCGGTTGGTTCTACTGTGGTTGCAGACATAGCTGCTTCTACTGTGGTGGGAGATGAGGCTTTTATAGTTTTCGCGTGAGGGTTAGACGAAAAGAAAACACAAATGCGAGGCGCGATGGAATTTTTTTATGATACATAGACAACGCTCTTCTGCATAAACGCTCTCACTTGATTACAAAACGCTATCTATTTAATCTATTTAAAATGATTTATTTATTTTTAAATATAAATGAAACATACACAATGCCTTTACGAAAGAACGATAAAGTGGAGAGGTTGAAACATTTTTAGTGAAGTTGCTAAAATAAATAGCGCTTTTTTACTTAAAAGCTATATTAACATAATGTAGACAGCGCTTGACTTTGTAAATGTTTTCTATCAATTTATATTAAAATATTATTATTTTTAAAAGTATAAAACAAACATAGACAGCGTTTTTTCTAATAAAGTGTTATTTATGTATAATGATTTTTATAGCATTTATGTAATAAAGCGTTGTCTTTTAGTATGTGTTTTAATACATAGCATTTAATTAAATAAGCGTTGTCTAAATAGCGCTATCTATTCCTAATTTTGGCGTAGTGTTTGGATTTTACTTTCATTGTTGACCCAAGATTTGATCTCAATAACTCATGTGCATAATTATAAATTCTTTTGTATTGGTATTGAAAAGAGCCATGCACATGTTTCTGTGTCAATTATACTGCCCTATGAGCCTTAAACTTTGTAATACTTGTGTTTCTTTTCTTCACGACTTTATTATGTATGTCAACAATCTTGGCCTTTGAATTTTCTCTGACTCCAACTTACCACTTAACCATTTTATATTGAGTAAATCAATTTTGAATTCTTTATTACAACTACATATGTCCCAAACATCCACTAGTTGTCAACATTTGATTGATGTCAATTACTAACAATACACAAACCACTTAGAACTTCCTTGTGTCCAGTTGCATCTAGTCCCAACCTTCTGTTAACACTCTTCAAAATTTCAAATTTTTACGAGAGAGAATGTATGTTCTTATGGTATCCTTAAATTGTTCCTTATCTGTAAAAAATGTTCCTAATTCCACTTGTAATTTTCCATACTTTTTTACATTCTAAAAGTACTAAATTTACCAAAACTTTCTTGTCGATCATCATATTTGTCATTATCTTCCTTATTGTCCAAATCTTCCTAGTTCCACTCAATATTTGATAGTCCTCTGTCATTTATATTTATGTAATCAATGGGGTTATCGTAATCACCTAAAGATTGCAAAGTTTTCTCATAGTCTGGTTCATAATCTTTCGCAGGTGTTTCTTGTTCCTATGTACTTCTTTTTATCTTTGTCTTGGAAGTTCTTCTTGCCTTAATCACATCTTCATCACATTGCACATCAACTTCCACATTAACTTCACATAACTATTCATTCAATTCATTTTCTACATCATATTCAACATGCACATTGACAAGTTCTTTAGGTACTAAAGTATCTAAATCACCTACAATAGTGTCATTAGCCTCTGCATTCCCTTACCCTTCCTCATCTTCCACATTCTCATTCTCAAACTCAACATCATTACTCTATACACTCTATATAGGCCCACTACACTAGTCAAGCCTATATTCCAAAAGATTTTCTACTACCATAGGTTCAAAAACCATGTGTGTAAGAAATTGGGTTCGAGTCTTGTGTGTGTCATTGGTGTGTTAATTTAATTGTTTATTATTTTTAATAATATGCATGATCATAATCTTAGATGTATAGGAATTATCACGAAACATGAATTGGTTGATTGGTTGTGCATTGACTTGACAACTGGGTGGTTGTGTATTCTAACCTTGGCTTATGCGAAATAAGTTTCTTTTTGGCATGAATATATAAGAGCAGAAAACCCTAGCCGTCTAAGAGGGCAGCTGGAAGTGGTTGGAAAACCCATCTTAGAATGGCCATTTATTAACCATTAAAACAATTTTTAATGGAATTTTTGTTTTAGCCATCAAAGCAATTAAAAGTGGGTTGTAAAGTGAGTATAGGAGTGGAAATAAGGAGAGGAAAGAACTTTTAGTCATAAAGGCAAACAACTGGCACTGAAAAGAGAGTTGAGAGGAAATTTGGAAGCACATTGAAGAAGAAATTAGAAGGAGTCAAGGAGGGGACACGTTGCTAACACCAAAAGATTAAGGTTTTGAAAATTGAGCAAGGAGTCCAGGTTATGGGGTGTTGAACTCGTGAATTTTGTATAAATATCCGGTACATGATTGATTGCTTGAACTGTGATGAGTTTCTGGATTTCTATCATGAACCGCTTGAAGACCCGTCAGGCAACACATGTATTTATGCCTTTTTTGGATTTTTGCCATTAATCGCTTGGCGACATGAACTGCCTGCCAGGTGACACAATCTAAGACACCCAATTTCTGGGTTTTTGCATGATCCGTCAAGCGACACGAGCAGAATTGGCTCAATTTGGAGATTTTTGGATTTGATTAGGGAAAAAGGGAATTATATTTGTTGGATGGGCAATGGAGGTTAGTAATTGTTGAAATATGGCCTCAATTGAGATAATTAAATGAGATAGGTATGAACACAATTTAGGGTTTGACAAGAATTGAAATTTTAGCATAGGAATAATGGATGCTTGAATTATCTTAAGGAAATTGTATGTGCGCACTTAAATTGGTATTAGGTACCATTGGAAACCTGATTGGCTGTAGAATCTTGGAGATATAGCTATCATCGTAGTTGGGGAATTATGAGGGCTTCGTAGGTGCTGATAAATTCTAGGATTTTCCACATAATGGTATGCACCGCCTAACGATATTGATCTGGCCACCAAGCGCCAACATAGTGAATTCTGCATTACGTGGCTGAGAGGTGCAGTTGTAGAGTAGGGATTATGTTGGTTAAAATGTCTTTATAAAAGGGGATTTGTGGACTTTTAGATGAGGGCCTAAAACAATAAAGGAATGCATACTAGTACAAATTAAATTACAGGTTGACTTAGGATTTAGAGGAATTGTGATAGTAAATGTAGTGCAACGTAGTATCTAAACTAGAGTGATGAATGAAGTTGGTAGTAGAAAAAGACTGAGTCATTTGGGATCGTTGTTGAATTGCCTAAGCTCAGCAAAAAGTGCAATTAAAGTGCTAAAGTGTGGTATGATGTGGCATGGGACTGAAAGGATAATTTAGTAAGGTTGAATCAGGGCTATATTTATGATTAAAGGGGAATATATTAATGGTCAGCTGAAATAATAAATGTGAATTCTTGAGATTGTGCATATGTGATAACACCTAGCGAATTGGTGCTCATGAGATGGATTATGATGATTGGAATTGGTGTTGACAATAACTAGCTAGGATTGTGATGTTAAGGACAAGTATTAGTATGGACTAAGTGTGGTAGAAACTGAGCAGGACTGTGAAAAATCAGTACAACTCGTTGTACTGGTGTAGCGCCTGGCGGTAAGGTCTGGACCGCCAGACGATAGCTACAAATCTAGAGAGTTATTGGAGCGTTTAGCACCTGGCGGTGGGGACGATTCCGCTAGGTGACAACTGTGTGGATAGTGGAACTAGGAACGTGTGGCGCCTTGCGGTGGCATTGGTCGCGCCAAGCGATACCTATAGAACTAGGGACTTCTGAGGCACTTAGCACCTGACAGTAGATAGGTTTCGCCAGGCGGTCTACAATTGGTTTTCTCTTAACGACGCTTAGACAGTGTCAGGCGATGATGCTAGGGCTGTCAAAATGGGTAACCTGACCCAACCCAGCCCAACCCGGCTCGACCCACCACGGGTTGATCACTTAGTGAGCCAATCCAACCCGGGTCACTTATTAGCAAGCTAAAAAAATTCGAACTCAGCCCGACCCACCGCAGGTTGGTAGGTTAAACGAGTTGGCTCACGGGCTCACTTAATTAACAAAAATATAATTTTTTTTATTTTTTTCAATCAAAACTAGATTATAATTCTAATTAAAATCTAAATAAACTTTAATACAGTCAAAATACCAACCAAAATCACAAAAATACAAATTATCTATGTGTTAGCTAAAAAACCAACCTAACATGACCCAAATGCAAAGCCAACTTAACAAAAAAACACTTATGTGATTCTTTATTTGTGGGTTGGTGAGCCAACCCGGCTCACCACAGGTTCAACCCAGGTGAGCCAGGTTCTAGGTGATTTAGGTCAAAAATCAACCAGTATTGAAATTTGTAAAAAAATTTCAACCCATCCCGACCCGAACTCGTGGTGAGCCGGGTTGGCTCGCGGGTTCTAACCCATTTTGACAGCTCTAGATGACGCATGGGAAGTGGTTTGTTTTCTTTGGATTTGTGTGGTCTACAAGGCTTTGGGTGGTACCTTAAGGATGGATCTTGCTAGAACATTCTTTGAGTTATGGCTCAGAATGGCATTTATTGAGTTATGGCTCAGAATGAAGGGTAAACATGTGGCATTCTTTGAGTTATGGCTCGGAATGGTGGGTGGTACGAGTGTGAGTGTGTGAGTTGTGGCTCGTACGGAGGGTCTCCACTCGATTGAGAAATCATAAGTTGTGGCCAGTGATGTGATAATCTTGTATCGAGAGTACAAATTGTTGTTCGTATTAGGAATTCCACCTGGCGTTATAGAGTGTGGTCCGTAGCATGATATTCTTGCACGTGTTTCTATGAGTTGTGACATGTAGATGGTAGAACCATGAGTTGTGGCTTGTGGCGCAAAGGATATCCAAAGGTGATCTAAAGATATAGAACGTGGATAACATAGTGGTGTCCATGTGTTATGGAATCAGAGGATAGAGTTTCTTTGATAAGTGTGTGTTTGTGTGTGTGTGTGTGTATTTGAATTGTGTATATATTTATACTGTTAACTCACCTATCTACTTGTGTTTAGCGATGATCGTATAATTTGTTACACGGGAGCAGATGATGTTGCAGTTGGAGTTGGTGAGGAGTAGTGCCAAAGAGGGGCAGCATGGGATTTTACAGCTTATTTATACTATTTTGTAACCCAGTTTTATATTTAGTTTTTGGAGATGTAGACTTTGAGTCAAACTTATGTATTGAATCTTTGTGCGTAAAGTTTGAAATTTTCCCATAGGAAAGAGACATTATAATAAATGCAATTTTGTTTTGCTATATTATTTTATTCTATTTTAAATTAGTAATATTCGACCAAGATGTTACATGATGTGCAGGGACGAATGTGTTGCGTTTTACATTTTATACATATTTGTAGTGGCATATTCTATGACGCATTTGTTGGTACTACAACGTTGATTCATGGTGGTTTGAATGTGGTTGTCTCAACTTTGGTTGGAAAGAGTGGGAAACACGTAAGTAAGGTACGTGGTTCTGATCTGGTGTAGCTTTGTCACACAGGTCTGTGTTGTGCACTTGCGATGTGAACTACAAATTCTAGCATTGCTCCGACGACGTTGGCTTCATGGTGGCTGTCTAGGGTTTTTGTTTGTGGAGAAGGATGAGAGATTGAAGATCACATGGTGGCAGCATGTGATTAGTTTGATTTTGTGTTAGAATGCTAACACGTGGTAACATTTGGCAAAGCTTATTTAGTGAGTGGTAAGAGGGGTGAAAATAGACAAAGAAAAGGGTGTAGAAGTGAAATATATATTAAATTTAAAATAATAATTTTTAAAGAAATAAAAGTGAAATATATTTTTCCAAATTAAACTTTATTAAATACAGAGTAATTAGAAATCATTAAAATATAAAATTAAAAAAGAAAAATAAAATAATAAAAATAAGAATGAAAAAATAATATAAAATAAAAAAAAATTAATATTTTAAATAGAAGTTATTTTTTAATAACAAATATATTGAAAACATGTTAGAAAAAAATTTAATGATGATTAAAATTTTGTTTAAGGGCACACATTATAAAATAAAGTAATTACTTAATTATCTATTTTAAAAATTAACTCAATTTTCAAATGATTTATAGGAATGCATTAGTGAACACAGGCGTCGTCACACATGTGTGTTTGCATTTTTTTAATTTTTATAAAGATTTGAGTTAAGATCAATAAAGAATATATAATTAATTTTTAAAATAATTGTTAGATGTTAAATAGAAAAATAAAATATATACATAAAAGAGGTTTTTAAAATATTTTTTAAAGATAAAAGAGGTTTTTAAATTAACAGTTAAGAAGAGTTTTTTAGAATAATAGCCTAAGATAAACTATTTATAAATAAATAATTTTTAAAATAATTAAAGATAAAAATGAAAATATGAAATATGAACACAAAAGAGGATATCTCTTTATAATATAGATATAATAAAATAAATTGATTATAAAAAATTCAAACTTTATACATAATTCAGATTTTGAATATTGATATGAAGGTTCCAGAATTCATAAAATAATAGTATTATTTAAGAAATAAAATAATAATTTATTGTATATTAAATGATAGATTAATGTTAAAATATATTTATATTTTCATGGTGGATTAGTTTAAAAACAAATTAAATGGATTAAAAAAGTAAAATAACTATTTAGAGATATAATTTTTTATATGAGTGTAAATAATTTGTATTGATAATAAATATATATTATTTTTTAAATAATGTTATTTTAAGAAATGAAAGTAAAATATATCTTTTTAAATTTCAATTTATTAAATGACCAAGTAATTAAAATTCATAAAGGGATAAAATTAAAAATGAAAAGAAATAGTATAAAAAGTAATTAATATTTTAAATATAAATTATTTTTTAATAATTTATTAAATAATCAAGTAATTAAATATAAAAGGATAAAATTAAGAATGAAAAGAATAATTTAAAACAAAATTAATATTGAAATATAAGTTATCTTTTCGATAATAAATATATTAAAATTATATTAAAAAGACTCATTTACAAAAATGGGTCGCTTTTTTGTAACGTAATTTAGTAGAATAATTATAATTTATAGAATGTCTCATGTTTATAGTATAAAATAGAACACCGACATAAAGTATATTAGAATTAACCTTTACGATTATCTCAAATTATACTGGAATGGAAGTCCAAAGACACAACACAATGTCATGAAAAGAATCTAAACACAAATTAGATTAAATTGGAAATTTTCGCAAAAAGCAAAAAACTACGAGATAAAAGTACACAAAAAGAAATGCTCAACAATGAGCAATAAAGGATCTAGGAAGCCTAATTACATCGCAGCGCCAACATCACGATCACCAAGAGTCTTCACATCTGCTCCCACCAAGGATTTGGTGATCATCACAAAAGGAAAAAAGCCAAAGAAGAGAACAAACACAAAGAGAAAGGGTAAGCTAGAGTAAAATATTTAACATGTTATTGAGCAAGCAGATTATTAGACAGGTTATAGACAAGCAAAGAAGTAAGCACCCAAAACATGTGAAATCAAACAATTAAAGCACTTTCTAACTCAATATCCGGATCATACTCTTGATATAGAATTCTAAAGAAAGTATGCACCTGTGCTGGTTTCTAAACTCTGCAGAGTCTAGACACAAGAGGTTATCACCTAACCACACACAGGGTTAATCCTCTAATGTCTTGGGCCCAATATGTCTCAAGACTAGGACCTCATGCCACTCTCACCATATAAATCATTCTGCTCTATGTGAGCATGAACGATTATTAGAGTTCAGGATACCTTCCTTTATCTAGACATCTCCTATATCAAGGTATACACTAACCACCATCACCAAGAGTTTCCCTTGAAACTCTTTTACCAACAATTTCCACATGCCATCTCAATCATTCAAGTCTCATGTCAATCCACCACCAACCAAACAAGTCATGTTTTCCATTTCATAGTCAACATAACAAGATTTCATTTAATCTCATACTTTATAAATGCATACCATGACATACATATATCACAAAATAGTATTCATCCCAAATAAGTGAGTACCAACATTTAAGTACCTGCAATTCCATACAATCAAGCACAACACACAACCATAATTCTTACACCAAAATTCCTAAAAAAAATTATTATCACAAAACCAAAATCACTGCAGTAATGCGTGACACATTTCTCAAGATACATACATTTAATCGACGATCCAACCGGTCACACCACAAAATAGCATGTTATGAACAAAATGTACAAATTTGAGCTAAATCTAACGGTCAATGAATCAGGAAAGTCAATTTTACTAAAACTGCGCATATAAAAAAAAAAAACATAGTCGCCCAGCGACCACTTGACGCTTCCGGAATACGAAAAATAACATCAAATATCACAGTTTCATGAACATTTGAACCCCTAACTTGGAAATACACCAAAAACTAACGTTTTTCCCAATCTTTTCTCATATTTTACAAAACATTAATCGCATAAAATAGAAATAACGTGAAACCCTATCTTCCCTTACCTTAATGAGACTTAGCTAAACGAAACCGAACTTTAAGGAAGAACACCACAGCTCCAAGAACAAATTAAGGAGCTGAAATATATCGATACCTGAATCAAAACAAAGTTACAAGAACGAACCCTAAGCAGGGCCACCACAACACAGTTGGAAAAAGGAAGGTCGAGGTCTACTTACACAGAGATATGAGCTCAGGCAAAAGTTGGTGCCCTAGCAGAGCTCTTGCAGAGCACTACAGGGGAGGGGGAGAAACTATTCTCTGTAAAAAGTGGCAAAATGAAGAGTAAGTGACTGTGAAGGGGTCTTGGGGGTTCCAAAATGGGCTGAACTCGGACCCTTGAAAAGGCCAGGCCCAACCCCTCCTTAGGACAAAGTGTAAAATAGAAAACAAAAGGGGTCTCACAGCTTTGATCTATTTATTACAAAAATGGGTCAGTTTACTAATTAATTATATGACAGGGTGAGTTTGTTAATGATTTAACTAGTTTTTTCACCAAAATAGGTTGTTTTGACCTATTTATTACAAAAATGAGTCAATTTACTAATTAATTACATTGTACGGAAATTTTACTACTGCGTTGACTTCTCTCTTTTTTTTAAATTTTATAATAATTTCTAAAATTTAATATACTTTTTTTACAAAAAATTAATGATTAAAAATATTTTAAATAAAATTTTATTATTGTAAATTTTATAATAAAATTTAAAATATTAAGTTTCAAAATATCAAAATTTTAATAAAATATCAAAATTTTAATAAAATTTTATTTAAAATATTTTTAATCAAATTTTATTATTGTAAATTTTATAATAAAATTTAATAATAAAGTTGAAAATATTGAGCTTTAAAATATCAAAATTTTAATAAAATTTTATTTAAAACATTTTTAATCAAATTTTATTATTGTAAATTTTATAATAAAATGTAATAATAAAATTTAAAATATTGAGTTTTAAAATATCAAAATTTTAATAAAATTTTATTTAAAATGTTTTTAATCAAATTATTAAAAAATTATTTTTTAAAAAAGTATATAAATGGAAAAGTCAAATCATTAGTAAACTGGCCTACATGTAATTAATTAGTAAATTAACCTATTCTTGTAATAAATGGTCAAAACAACCTATTTTTGTAAAAAGAGCTATTAAAAATTTTCTTAATGATTGTTAAACTGTGTTTAAAGACACATCTGAAACAAAATAATGATTTATTAAAAATTATTTTAAAAAAAAAATACATAAATAAAAAAGTTAAATCATTACTAAACTGGCCCAACATGTAATTAATTAGTAAATTAACATATTCTTGTAATAAATGGTCAAAACAACCTATTTTTATAAAAAGAGCTATTAAAAATTTTGTTGATGATTGTTAAACTGTATTTAAAGACACATCTGAAATAAAATAATGATTTATTTTAAAAATTAATTAATTTTTAAAATAATGTTTAGGAACATATATCATGGATTAAGTTTGATTAACAAAAGAATTCTAACTTTATACATAATTATTGTTTTGAAAATTTATATGAAGATTTTATATTTGAGAGACGAACAACGCTATTTAAAAACTAAAATAATAATTTACTAGATATTAAAAGATTGAGTTAAAATTATTTTAATTGTTATTATAACTTAGTTTGAAAACAAATCAAATGAATAAAAGAATAAAATAAATCTTCAAGATCATGTTTTATATGACAATATAAACATTTTGTATTATAAACAAATATATATTATTCTTTAAAATAATATTATTTTATTTTTCCCTTTCTTCCTTTCTTGTCTACTCTCCACCATACACTTTTTGTTTTTTTACCTTTTTCTTCCTTTAGGATATGTTTTTTTTGAAGAGATAGATTTAGAGAGGGTGTGATAAAGAATTTGGGTGGATTTGAGTGAATGAATATGTATGTTTCTTTGGGCGGATTTGGAAAATAAAGTGAATTGATTTAAAGATGAATTTTGTAATATGTAGTAAATGATTTTAGTAATGTGATAAATAAAAAAAATATAATAAATAGAATATGAAGATTACTAAATAACCATATTGGTAAAAGTAATATAAAATGATATTTAGATGAATTAAACATATTAAATTTTAAAAATAGTTATCTAATAAAAATATTATTTGCATAAATTATTATTACTAATTTTATAATAATTAATAATATTATTATTAATTAATTATATATATATATATATTATATTGTTATATTTAATTATTATTATTATATACATTTATTAATATATTAATTATTATTTATATATAATTTTATTATTATTAGTTAGTATATATATTATTACTATTATTAATTACTAGTGTAAACAAAGGCGCTATTATTAATTACTATTGCTTCTGTGTGTATGTATTTTTTAAATATGCGTGTTATTATATTAGTAGGTGATAACATTGTAAGGTGATTAAGTTAATATATAAATTAAATTATATTTATTAAAAATGAAGTGAAATATATGATAACAGATGAAAGAATAACCATTAATAAATAAAGACTAAGAGAAGAAGCTGAGACATCCGATTTTATAAAAATCTTGTAAAAGTAACAGTCAATTTTTTAAAAATTAATAAATTATTATATTTAAAGGGTAAAATGAGTATTTTGAAATGTGGACACAAAAAAGAGAATCCCCTTTATATGGAAGGCATTCAGATCTTATAACCATTAGCATGCACTTATTGAAGCTATTTTGCTAACCTTTTCATTTGTCTTTTTAAAAGTTATGCATGTATATTTAGCTATCTAATAGAATCTTAAATACCAACTTATTTACACTTTACACCGTCAATATAATTAAATTCTTTAAAACTCAAGCACGGTAATAACGCCTTTGAGTGAATGCTTGACTACTAAGAAATAAAACATCCTTGGCTATACACGGGCAGATTTGAAACGCAATACAACAGAGGTTTTAGAACAACGATGAATCAATTAAAACTAATCAAGTGTAAATATTTTTAATATAAATAGTATATGTTCCTGCTGGGGCCGAAATATACCTAGAGGTACATTCACCTTCTACTTAGGCCGAGAGGTATCAGGTAGCTCCAGTGTATATTTCCCTTCATGCTCTTCAGTTGACCCCTCTTCTTATCCTCTTGATCACAAGCTTTATTCACTACTCCTATCGAGATGTTCTCTTCCAATGAGGATGGGTGACCTCTACGAGAGAGCCTACAAAAGGAACTCTGACCCTAAAGTTAGTTTCCTCATGAACAATACTATTTATACTACCCTTCTTGTTGGGCCTAGGGTTTGTAGGATTAACTCATACTAGGGTTTCTTTAATGTGCCCATGTGTCTTTAATCATTCTATGATTTGTCCTTTTGCCTAGGTGCATCCATACCGCAACATTGACATATGTGTCCCTGGCTTATTGGTACAGGTCGAGGTGTACTCGTCCTTGGGTCTTCAATGTGCATTGGTCGAGGTGTCCCAAGTATTTACCTAGGAGGCCTCGTCCAACCACTATACTGAAGTGTAGGTTGGGCGTCCTCCTCCTTGACTCATGTGGACATGTAGGGTGAAGTGTCTTCTTTCTTGGCTCACTGTTATATTAGCCCCCAGGGTCGGTGGATTCTAGTTAAGAGTCCAATGGTCTTTATCCAACCAGTACATCAGTCCTCCAAAGTCGAGGCCTTTGGGTTGAGAGTCTTCTAATAGGAATAATGCAAGAAAAATTCATTTATATTGGTGTTGGGACCTACAAAAGGGATGAAAAGGCTAAAATACAAAAAGTTAGAGTGGGTCTGGCTCAAACGTGAAGTGATATTTTGCATTGGAATGGGGAATGATCGTTTGGTTGTGACCCTTGGATCCGAATGGATCTAGCGATTGGGGATTACACCGGAGTCGGTTGAAACCCTAGTTTCACATTTACAAATAGGTTTCTTATTTTCTGAGGGGACATATTCATTCTGCTCTGATAATCGAAAAGCTCTAAGTGATTTCACGATTGTGTCAAGTATGCCTTGAGATGGCAAATAAACCTGCCCTCGTAGGTATTGCCCTGAACCCATTCCCGTTTTAATAAGGAATCCCTACATTGACTAGGTATGAGTATAGGAATACCCAACTTTTTCAATTGGGAATGAGGATGTGGATGTACATATCTGCCCTGTACTTGTCCCCATACTCGTCTCTGCCATATCGTTGTCCTCATTTAAATGATTAAAATAGCCATTATCTTTTAAGTAACCTTATATCCATATATATATATATATATATATATATATATATATATATATATAGACACACACAATTTCTATTTTTTATTTCTTCTTATTATTTGGTTTGTCATCAAATTCATTCTTATCTCTAATATATTCCTTGACTTATCCCAACTTTTATGAAATTACGTTCAATTGATGTATGTTAATTAAATATTTTTATGTCTCACATTTGAATATTTTTACTGTTTTTTTAATATTTTTATTTATGGTATATTTTATTTTCACATGAGAATGTTTAACATTATCAATTTAATTGTTTCATAGTATAAACCTTTCATTTACTAGGTAATATAAATAATTTATCTTCTTTATTCTATTATTATTACTTTTTGTTTCATTTGAATAACTCTTTTATATCGCTAAAACCATTTTCATTATATATCAGTCATCGACTAAGTTGATATTTAAAAAGTTTTCTTAAATCTATAAGGTGTTTTTCATACCCTTAATTATACATTTGTTTTCGGTTGTACGATTTCGTTTAATGGTCTCAAATTGTTTCTAAGACATATATTTGATAATTTTTTTAATCTTTTTATTTGTTTTTTATTTTTATAATATAGAATACTATTTTGATATTTATTATATAATTACTTGTATTTTCTAACTCATTATCATATGTGTAATTTTATTACTATAATTTCATAAATAAATTTTATTATTATAATATAATAATTTAATATAATTGTCATGAATTTTTTTATCACCATGCAACATATATTGAAGTTTCAAAGGTGAAAGATCTATGTTAAAATTTTATTATTATTAGTTTAATCTTTGTTTTTTGTATGATTTTGATCAAGTGTTATTAGTATATAAACAAAAGAGATTTCATTAGAATTTAAAATATTGAAGTAATAAATGTAAGGCCCGTTTCATTCTGTCCCTTTTATTTTAAGGGCTGCCCCAATCTTATGGGCCTAAAGGTTGGCCCAAAGAGGGAGGGTCAGACCTAACCTACCAACCCTAACCGTGTGCTCATTTTGGTAACACAAAACTTTCACAATCCTTGAGTGGCTGCTGTTTTTCCTCTGCTAGGGTTTACTCCTAACCTTGAACCAGTGAGCTCAGTGACGTTTCCTAGCCTCATGTAAGTGCTCTACACCTCAGGTCTTGTTTTCATTCCGTTTTTATGTTTGTACTTCCAGTAGGGGTTCGTCGTAGGCTTACGTATACTCTTTCGCATCTGTCCCTCAGCTTAGTAGTCTGCCTTTGGAGTTTCGCGTTCTGCCGTTGGAGACGCACCCCGCTCTTAGCCCTTTTCTAGGTACGGGAAGTTAGGGTTTTGATTTTGAATTGTTTTTGATCTGTTTTCTTTAGCCTGCTGAATGTTTGTATGGATAAATCGTGATCTGTGGTGCGTGGGATACTTTGTATGATTGGTGGGTTTGGGAAACTGCTGCAGGTGAGTATAGGGTGAGAACTGGTAATCTCGCCCAGGCGAGTCGAACTCGCCTAAGCGAGTCTGGCGGGGAGTTTGCCTAGTTTTTTTGCGCGAGCTGTTGCCGAGGCGGGTGGCCCTGTTTTTGAACGAGACCCTGCCTCGCCCAAGCGAGGCGAGCTCGCCTAAGCGAGCTGGTGTGTTTACTTCTGCCAGCGTTATCGAACTCTCGCCTAGGCGAAGAGGAATTCACCTGAGCGAGAGTCCTTCTCGCCTAAGCGAGACCCCTTGGCCTGAGCGACGAGTTTGGGCGAGGGTACGCGCTGGTTGAGTGGTTGCTCCTTTCCTCTTTTGTGTTTGGTGTGAAATTGATGGAATTATTGTATAATGGCATGTAGGGTATAATATGTACGTGTGAGAGGGTGTATGAATTTATGAACGACAAACTTGAATAAATCCTTGACATGAAATGAGCATGATGTGGTTGGTATTAAAGAGACATGATAATGAGATGAGTTGGAAATCCTTATGCATGGATGGTTTATGATGAGTGGAAATGAGTTGGGCCTGGAACATGAAAGGCGTTGGTTTTAAAGGTTGGGATGATGAACGTATACATGCATGATGAATGTTATTTGGCTGTGTGATTATGTTTGGTCGGTGTCAGTGCGTAATTCCTTGGAGTCTCTAGGTGAGACTATCAGGGTCGCGCTTCAATGGTCGGGACGTAATTCCATGGCCCCTGTTAGTGGGTGTCCCTGGTGGTGCCCCATTTTTATAACTAGGTAATGATTCAAGGTAAGATTGCATCTTGACACTTTAAGGAGTCAGTTAGTCTCACCTAGAGCGGACTGACTCCTGTGGTGAGAGTAGCAGGAGGCCTGAAATTCATTAAGGGCTAACCTTGTGGTGAGGGAAAATTGATCCATCGTAACACTTGTGACACATAGCTCGGGGGTGAGCAGAGGTATCCACCACAAGTGCAAGCATCCGCTGAATCCGACCAGGTTATACATATCCGGATGAGTCGAGTCGAGTCATATTGTATTGATTGGAAAGTCATAACATGCTTGGATGTTGTATGGATATTGAATGGCGAAATTATATATTTGACTGTATGATAAAAATGTTGTTGGCTCTAGCTTACCCTGTTGTTGTATGGTTGTCTTGTATGTGGCTCTTCTTTCTTGCGATGATCATCAATTGAATTGATGGGAGCAGATGGGTGAGGTTCTCGTGGTCAGCAAGGAAATGGCGATTCCGCTGCTTAACCATCTAGGCTGGATTTTATTTTCTTCATGGTTTCATTAGGGTTATGGCCCATGTATTGTTTTATGCTTTACTACTCTATTCTCATTTGTTAAACTTGTATCTGGATTCCCGTTGGCATCGTGGTGTGCCCAGGTTGTAGGGGTTGTATTAAGGACCCCAGGACTACGCTACAATACTATCTTTGTGTGACTTTTCCTTTAATTTCGCTTAATAATTAAATGAGACGTTACAATAGACATTTAAAATAATTTTTAATTTAACTATTAAGTTTCCTTTCATATTTTTTAAAAATATTTTTACATTTTATCAACTAGGTTTCATTAATGTTTGCAAATTTTATAAATGTTCTTTGTATGATTTTGATCAAGTGTTATTAGTATATAAAAAAAGAGATTTCATTAGCATTTAAAAGATTGAAGTAAATAGGCATGTAAAATAATTTTTAATTTGAATATTTATTTTCCTTTCCTATTTTTTTTTAAATATTTCTAAATTTTACCAACTAGGTTCCATTAATATTTGCAAGTTTAATAAATATTTTGGTTCTCATGAAATTTTATTTGGTATTCTAATTTGAAATGTATATA
>Ga0209389_1000996_pt1 | contig 18827 bp, 10 predicted proteins | sample CowpearedBW_FD_187526 | JGI IMG/M metagenome (GOLD analysis project Ga0209389, IMG submission 187526) | Root nodule microbial communities of legume samples collected from California, USA - Cow pea red BW (SPAdes) (version 2) | ecosystem: Host-associated > Plants > Roots > Nodule | place: USA...
AAACTGCTATCTTGGCTTTTTATTTTTGCCACGTGGCACTTCTGTTCCCCGTGTTCCCGCTCCTCGCTTTGCCTCTTTAAACGTTCTTCTCCCCAAAGGACCGTTCATCTTTTCACTGTTCAGCCAAACCTTTCAAATAAGAAAGAGAAATACAACACAACCCTAAGCAATAGAAGAAGAACCAGAAACCATCTGTTTTCACCCTAATTTTATTCTGTTTCTCAATTCACCAGATTTATCTATGGGGGAAAGTTTTGGAAGGAAGCTCATGGTCCAAGTTTGCAACGCCAAGAACCTCATGCCAAAGGACGGTCAAGGAACCGCGAGTGCTTACGCGATTGTGGACTTCGACGGCCAGCGACGGCGAACAAACACGAAATCGAGAGATCTCAATCCTCAATGGGACGAGACGCTCGAATTCATTGTCCATGATAAAGACTCCATGGCTTCGGAAACACTAGAGGTGAATCTCTACAACGACAAGAAAACAGGGAAACGAAGCACTTTTCTAGGAAAGGTGAAACTATCCGGAACCACGTTTGTGAAGTCTGGTTCCGAAACGGTTGCGTACTATCCGTTAGAGAAGAGGAGCGTGTTCTCTCAGATCAAAGGAGAACTCGGTCTCAAAGTTTGGTACGTGGATGACCCACCGGAAGCGGAAAACACAGGTGAGCAGAAAGCAGAGTCAGAACCAGTGGCAGAGGAGAAGCCGCCCGGGAATATAGAAGGAGAGACAAAGGAAGATGAAGCAGAAAAAAATAAGCAAGATGAAAATAAACCAAAAGATGAACCAGCAGCAGAAAAGCCAAAGGAGGAGGTTCCAGAGGAAACGGCGTCTCCAAAACAGGAGGTGTCAAATCCTTCGATTGTGCAGACAGAGAAGCCGAAGCAGGGGAATGAAAGGCACCACGAAGTTCTAAAGTGTGCAGATCTGAATGTGAGCAATGGTGAACTGCGTTCTCTGAGTAGCGATCGGAGCCGCAGTGCTTACGACCTCGTAGATCCCATGCCATTTTTATATGTTCGAGTCGTCAAGACCAAGCGAGCCAATCTGGAAACTGGTTCCAGCATTTACGCGAATCTTTTGATTGGTACGCGGAGCGTGAAGACTAAAAGCGAGAAAGAGAGCAATGACTGGGATCAGGTTTTCGCCTTCGATAAAGAGGGTCTTAACTCGACTTCGTTAGAGGTTTCCGTTTGGTCAGAGGAGGTAAAAGAAGGGGAAGAAAAGAGAGAGAGTTGTCTCGGGACGGTATCCTTTGATCTGCAAGAGGTGCCTAGAAGAGTTCCTCCGGATAGTCCGCTGGCTCCGCAATGGTACACTCTGGAGTCAGAAACCACGCCGGGAAATGATGTCATGCTCGCAGTTTGGATCGGTTCTCAGGCTGACGAGGCTTTTCAGGAGGCTTGGCTGTCCGATTCCGGTGGCTTGATTCCTGAGACACGAGCCAAAGTGTATCTGTCTCCCAAGCTTTGGTATCTGAGGTTAACGGTCATCCAAACCCAGGATTTGAAATTAGGTTCGGAATCCGAGGCTAAGGTTCGAACTCCAGAGCTCCACGTAAAGGCACAGCTGGGTGCTCAGGTTTTTAAAACAGGTAGAACCTCACCCGGCTCGGCTAACCCAACGTGGAATGAAGACCTCGTGTTAGTAGCAGCCGAGCCGTTTCAGCCATTTCTTGTTTTAATAGTGGAGGATGTGTCAAATTCCAAAACAGTTGGACATGCGAAAGTCCATGTGGCAACCATTGAGCGGAGAACGGATAATCAAACTGAGGTAAAGTCCAGATGGTTCAACCTATACAGCGAAGACGAGAGCAGTTCGTATGCAGGCAGGATTCATGTCCGAGTATGCCTTGAAGGTGGGTATCACGTGATAGACGAAACTGCTCATGTAACCAGTGACGTTCGAGCCTCGGCAAAACAACTCACAAAGCCTCCTATCGGTTTGCTAGAGGTTGGGATTCGTGGCGCGACCAACCTTCTTCCTGTCAAGACCATTGATGGAACACATGGCACCACAGATGCTTTCGTTGTGGCCAAATACGGTCCCAAGTGGGTCCGAACACGAACTATTATGGACCAGTTCAACCCGCGATGGAACGAACAATACACTTGGGATGTTTACGACCCTTGCACGGTGCTCACCATTGGAGTGTTTGATAATGGGAGATACAAGCCTGGGGAAGACGGAAAACCTAACAAAGACTGTCGAATAGGGAAAGTTCGTGTGCGGTTGTCCACACTAGAGACAAACAGGGTGTACGCAAACTCGTACTCCTTGGTCGTTTTGTTGCCAGGTGGTGCGAAGAGAATGGGAGAGATAGAGATTGCTGTGAGATTTTCATGTTCTTCATGGTTGAGTCTCATACAGGCCTACGCAAGCCCAATTTTACCACGAATGCACTACGTTCGTCCGTTTGGCCCTGCCCAGCAAGACATCTTGCGCCAAACAGCCATGAGGATAGTAACCGCGAGGCTGGCCCGGTCTGAACCGGCTTTGGGTCAGGAAGTTGTTCAGTTCATGTTGGACTCTGATACACACATGTGGGGCATGAGGCGTAGCAAGGCGAACTGGTTTAGAGTGGTGAGATGCCTCTCACGTGCGGCGACGATACTCTGTTGGGTGGATGGGATCCGCACGTGGGTACACCCTCCAATGACGCTTCTGGTCCACATGCTGCTTGCAGCGACCGTACTGTGTCCATACCTAGTGCTTCCAACTGTATTCCTGTGCGCATTTCTGATTTTACTGTTGAGGTTTCGTTTCCGACAGAGGGTCCCTGAAAACATGGATCTAAGGATGTCATACGTGGACATGGTGAGCCTGGACGAGCTTGACGAGGAGTTCGACGGGTTTCCGACGACGCGTCCAGCGGAGGTGGTTAAGATGAGGTATGACAGGGTCCGCGCGCTAGCGGGGAGGGCGCAGACGCTGCTGGGTGACGTGGCGGCACAGGGGGAGCGCTTGGAAGCGCTGTTTAGCTGGCGGGACCCACGTGCCACGGGGATATTTACGGTGGTCTGTTTGATGATGTCGTTGTTGTTCTATGCGGTGCCGTTTAGGGGCCTTGTGTTGGTGGCTGGGTTCTACTACCTTCGCCACCCAAGGTTCCGCGACGACATGCCGTCTATTCCCGCAAACTTCTTCAGGCGACTTCCGTCCTTTTCTGATCAGATTATGTGATTACAAATATATTTTATATTTTATTTATTTATTTATAATTTATCTTGACATGTTTCTTTTGATTATGTTAGTTTTGTAAGAATGTTATCTTTTTATTTGTTGAGTTAGTGTGTCAACTTGGAAAGTGAGGAGATACCTGGTATGCTCTAAAAGTGCTCAGAAAAAGTTATCGTTGTGGACTTCTAGTGGAACAAAACTGAGTCATCTGCAAAGTCGTTGATGACTAGATGTGATAATTTATTACCGTTGAAGAAACATACATGAAGCCTAAGTAAATGCAACCCAAAAATAGGGAAAACAATCGTGGCTTTTTTACGTGGGGGAGAAAGATACTAATAAAAAAAATTAATATAAGTTTGAATCAAATAAGATCAATGTTTTGTTTTTCAATTTGACTTCTTTCTACCATTTATAACTAGAAAATTGTTAAACATTTAAAAAAAATTGAACATTTTTAACCTCTTTATTCAATGGTTATTTTTATATGAATATTTATATTTATATAGTTAATTTTTATTTATTTATTAATTTATTTATTAATTTATTTTTAAATTTTAGTTTATCCAAAAATATATAACATTTGTGTGTGGTATGGATAAATGATACATAAAGTTCTCATTTTATAAGTTATTATAAAATTTATATAAAATTTTAAAACGTAAAAAATATTATTTACGTACAATCAACAGGACCATCGGTCGAGCGATCCCACAGAGGAATCACAGGAGACCATCGGTCGATCGATCCCATAGATGAATCACACGCTATCCCACCAGGGACCATCGGTCGATCAGCCCTACATATGAATCACGTGTTACCTTGTAAAGGACCATCGGTTGATCGGTACCACAGACGAATCACGCGTTACCTCGTAAAGGACCATCGGTTGATCGGTCCCCAGATCGATCACGCATCAACCCATGGAGATCCATTAGTCGATCAGTCTCATAGGTGACTCGCGTAGTGCCTTACGTATGATCATCAGCCGATCGACCATATAAATTAATTATTCACTTAAGGTTGTTAAACTCAGAAGATAACCAACCTAGTCAAGCGGCCATCGGTCGATCGGCCAAACGAGACCAGTCAGCTAGATTAATTAACATTAAACAAGTCAGTAATTTTGATTAAAGGATCATTGGGCCGTGATTAAGGAACCCTAATCACAAGCCCACACCGGAAACTATAAATAGGGCCCAAAGGTAGGTTGGTAGGGATCTTTAATTCGCATTTATTACTGCAGTTATACCTATACACCGATCGGTCCATTAACTGACTTAAGCATCAGAGCCTTTTAGACAGGTACCCCGATCGTCTGTTCAACCAATCGAGCGAGGAGGAAGATTTCTTGGTGAGGAAGTTATCGTAGATTACGAAGAGAGGAGATTTAAAGAAGGAAGGAGTAAAATTGAAGTGGCTTTTAGTAGGTGCTTGGTCCCTACACCTGAAACATTTTGGCGCCCACCGTGGGGCCGAGCAGTCGCCTATAGACCATACACCCTTATGGTGACCACAAGAAATCGAACCAGCAATGCTGACGGAGGAAGGATGGCGGACGATCAGGCAGACACAAGGGAGATGATCAGGGCGATGCAACAGAGGATGGATGAGATGCAAGGAAACTACGAAGCGCAGATGCAAGTTCTGCGAGAGGAAAATGCTGCCCTTCGACGAAAGGATGAGGCCATCCCTTCGACCCCCACTATCCCCGACTCGCTTCGACTGAGCAGGGTGCAGCAACATCGGGAAGCCGAGAGGATAGAAAGCCGACTCCTTCCCACGGGTCAAGCACAATTGCAACCCCCGCGGGTGGAGAGGACACAGGTGTCAAAGGGGAATGTTTCCCACGAGATGGCTGAGAGTTCCGGGGCCAATGAGGGGGGACACCTTTCCCGACAACCGATCCACGCTTCGGGGAATTTCCCCTTCACCCAGTTCATACTAGAGACCTCGCTGCCCGAGAGATGGAAGATGCTGACCTTCAACAAGTACGACGAAACGACAAACCCTGACAACCACATGCGGGTGTTCACCCACCAGATGATGTTCCATGCGGTGAGCGACCTGATCTGGTGTCGTGTTTTCTCGACCTCCCTGACGGGAGAGGCGTTAGGGTGGTTTTCCGAGCTGCCGGCCAACAACATCGACTCCTTCGCCACTCTGAAGGCTAGGTTCGGCATGCAGTTTGCCCCCCTGAGGCCGGCTGTACTAACGGTGGATAACTTAGTCAACATCCGCCAGGAGGACGGGGAGTCGCTGAGGAGTTACCTTGATCGGTATAACCGTATGTCGGTCAAGATAAAAGACCTCAGCGACAAAATCGCTAGGCATCACTTTTCATACGGACTGCAGCCGGACGTGTTCGCAGAAAAGATAAGCCGCAAGAAGCCAAAGACGATGGAGGAGATGAGGGAGCGAGCGGCAAAGTTCATTCAGATGGAAGACATGCAGGAGTTTAGGGTGAAGAAGAGGGAGAAGGAAGATGCAGCATCACAAAAAAGTGCCCCCCGACCGAGCAAACCCTTGCTCGACCCAACGAGAAGAAAACGCCCAAGTTCACCACGTATACCCCCTTGGTCGTTCCCCGGGCGAAGATCTTGCAAGAGGCCTTCAGTGCCGACTCACTTCCAGCGTCCAGACAGAAGCCTCTACCTCCTGACGCCGACGACAACAAGCATTGTTAGTATCATCGAACGATCGACCATACCACGGAGGAGTGCCATACGCTCCGCGACAAGATTAAGGAGCTAATTTGGCAAGGGCACTTGAAGAAGTACATTCAGCAAGACCGCCCCAACGAAGCCCGACACGAAGACAGGCCCCAACCAAGTGGGAGAAGCGGCGAGAGCGAGAGCCCGATAGGCGAAGGAGGGAGCCATCTAGGGCACACCGAAGCCCGAGGAGGAGTCGTAGTCGGAGCAGGGACAAACCCTTAAGGGGTTACATCAACACCATCTCAAGGGGATTCACCAGAGGAGGATTAAGCTCATATGCTCAAAAGAGGCATGTCCGGGCGCTCAAGTCGGTCCACCTGGTGGAGAAGAAGGTGTGATCGATGCCCCCTATCACCTTCATCGACGAGGACTTCAAAGCCCCAGACCCCGATCATGACGACCCGATGGTCATCTCCATCGAAGTAGCAGAGTATGGGATTGGGAAGGTCCTGGTAGATCAGGGAAGCTCAGTCAACATTCTGTACTGGAAAACGTTCCAGAGAATGAACTTGTCCGAAGACCTGATGGTACCCTACAACGAACAAATCGTCGGATTCTCGGACGAGCGGGTAGACACAAGGGGCTACCTGGATCTCCGCACCAGGATTGACTCGCGGAAGGACGGTCGGGAGGTAAGGGTTAAATTCCTTTTGGTTGAAGCTAACACTTCCTACAATGTCTTGCTAGGAAGACCTTGTTTGAATGCCTTCGGAGCGATCGTCTCCATCCTGCACCTGGCCATGAAGTTCCCGTCGGATAGGGGAACGATATGCACCATGCACGCGGATCAGCAGATCGCGAGGCAGTGCTATGCAGCTGGGTTAAGGATCACCCCTTACAGCCGCCCCAGAAAATAGCACCGATCGGAAGTCGCCATGACTGATCTGGACCCTTAAACGAACACCGAGGATCAGATCCAACCTGGCGGAGATACAAAGGAGATCTTGATCGGGGCGCAGCCGGGCCAAGTCACAAAGATAGGGGGAACTCTGAAGCCGGACGAGGAAGAACTCTTGGGCGCGATCATCCTGGAGAATTGAGACCTCTTTGCATGGTCATCAGCCGACATGACGGGAATCCATCCCGATGTTATGTCCCAAAAGCTAGCGATTTTCAAAGAAGCACGACCGGTCGCCCAGAAGAAGAGGAAGATGGGGGAGGAGCGTAACGAGCGGTCGAAGAGGAGGTGAAGAAGCTGGAGGGGGCCGGGTTCATAAAGGAAATCAAGTACACCACGTGGCTGGCGAACGTGGTAATGGTGAAAAAGGCGAGCGGGAAGTGGAGGATGTGCACGGACTTCACAGATCTCAACAAGGCATGTCCGAAGGACACATACCCTTTGCCCAACATCGATCGGCTTGTGGATGAAGCTTCGGGGCACAATTTCTTGAGTTTTCTAGACGTATACTCAGGGTACAATCAGATCCCTATGTATGGTCCGGACAGATCTAAGACAACGTTCATCACCGATCGAGCCAATTTTTGCTACGAAGTCATGCCGTTCGGCCTGAAGAATGCTGGAGTGACCTACAAAAGGCTAATGAATCGGGTCTTTAGAGGGCAGATCGGTCGAACCATGGAGCTATATGTAGACGACATGGTTGTAAAATCATAGACGACTAAGGACCACGTTCGCGACCTCAAGGAGGTCTTCCACCAAGTGCGCAAGTACAACATGCGTCTCAACCCGGAGAAGTGCGTATTTGGAGTGCCGACTGGCAAATTCCTGTGGTTCATGCTGACCGGCCGAGGGATCGAAGCCAACCCTGACAAGTGCACTGCCATCACTGAGATGAGGAGTCCCAAAAACCTTAAGAAGATCCAACGGTTGGCCGGGCGTCTGACGTCTCTTGCGCGCTTTCTACCCAAGTTAAAAGAGAAGATCAAGCCGATTCTCAAGATCATGAAGAAGGTGATGATCAGTAGCACCCCGATAATGATCTGACCGGTCGAGGAACTGCCTTTGCAGCTATACCTATCAATCTTGGACGACACGATCAATGCGGCCCTGGTGCAGGAAAATCCAGAGCAGCGACCGGTGTACTTCATCAACTGGGTATTGCAGAGCACGGATATCAGATACCAACTGATAGAAAAGATATCCCTATCGCTATTGACAGCCGCGCGTCGATTACACCAATACTTCCAAAGCCACCAGGTGATCGTCCGCACCGATCATCCCATAGCCAAGATACTCAGGAAGCCCGACCTGGCTGGGAGGATGATTACTTGGTTGGTTGAACTGTTAGAGTTTGGTCTCAAGTACGAGCCGAGAGGATCCGTCAAGGGGCAACACTTGGCAGATTTCGCAGTAGAACTCCACGGGCCGACCTCCCCGTCGAAACAAACGTGGGTGCTCTTCGTCGATGGCTCGTCAGATAAGCTTAACGCAAGAGCGGGGATTGTCATCGAAGGACCGGGCGACTTCACGGTCGACCATTCTCTACAATTCAAGTTCAAGGCGTCGAATAACCAGGCAAAATATGAAGCACTGATCGCTGGCCTGAGGCTAGCAAAGGACCTAGGAGCTCGAAGGCTGAAGTGTAACACCGATTCACGGCTTATGGTCGGGCAAGTGCATGGGGAATATCAAGTCAAAGATGATCTGCTACTACAGTATTATCACAAGGTGGTCGAAGCCATGAAAGAATTCGAAGAGGTGACTGTCCATCATATCCCCCCGGGCGAAGAATGCTAGAGCCCATAGGCTATCCAAGCTGGCGGAAGGAAAAGAGAAGGGTCAGCTGAAGACCATCATCAGGCAAACCCTGATGAAGCCCTCAGTGGAAAAATGCGCAGCCGTCGACCGGCTAGCAGACTGGAGAAGTGAGGTTCGGGAACTACTGAGAAGAAGTGACGCTGAGGAAGATATGAAGCCGATCGAGCGGCGCCGGACGCTTCGATTTGTCATAATCGGAGTGGACATGTACAAGCGAGGGTTCACCGCGCCGCTCCTCAAATGTCTGTCGGAGGAAGAAGCAGGCTACGTCATGAACAAGGTCCACAACAGCGTTTGCGGGATGCATACCGGCCGAAGAACGATGAAGGCATGGATACTCCGGGCGAGGTATTACTGGCCGGCCATGGAACCGGACTGTGAGGTGATGATACAAAAATGTGAAGGTTGTCAGTCGCACGGGAACGACGTCAAGAGATCTCCAACCGAGCTGCACAACCTAACAGCCCCATGGCCGTTCGCACAATGGGGTATGAACATAGTCGGGCCTTTCCCCATCGGCAGAGCGCAGAAGAAGTTCATACTAGTCGTCGTAAATTACTTCACCAAGTGGGTCGAAGCAAAAGCCCTGACCAACATCACCGTTCGGCAGGTCCACTCATTCGTTTGGCGGAACATCGTCTGCCGTTTCGGTCTGCCCCATACTATCATCACTGATAACGGCCAGCAGTTCATCGACAAAAAACTGAGGGACTTCTATAAGCAAGTAGGGATACGCCACCTAACCAGCTCGGTCGAGCATCCTCAAACTAATGGTCAAGCCGAGGCCATGAACAAGGTCATAGTGGCAGAGTTGAAGAAAAGGTTGGGAGAAGCTAAGGGAGCATGGGTGGACGAACTACCGCAGATACTTTGGGCCTATCGATGCACTCCACATGGGACGACCGGAGAATCCCCCTTCAATCTGACGTACGGAACGAATGCTATGCTGCCAGTGGAACTAGGAGAACCGGCGCTCCGATGGGAAATGCAAAACCTTGACGTGAATTGCGGGCGCATGCGAGAGGAGTTGGACTGGACGACCGAGTGGGGAAAAAGAGCGGCCGTGCGAACCGAGGCATGCAAGAGAATGGTGGCAAGAAGGTACAATGCAAAGGTGAAACCGAGGAGCTTTGTCCATGGAGACCTGGTGTGGAGGAAGACCAATGAAGCTCGCAAGAAATCAACACAAGGAAAGCTGGCGCCGAACTGGGAATGGCCGTTTCGCGTAACCGAGAGTCTACAGAACGGAGCTTATCGGCTAGAATACCTGAGGGGAAATACCGAACACATGGAACGCTTCACATTTAAAAATGTATTACAGTTGATGCCATTGTAAATAAAATGAGCGTTTCATGCAACTCCAACTAACTAACCGATAGGGTCCCTACGGGACCCGAGCAAAAGCCTGACTAGTCAAGGTGCGGGCTTCCACGAGGAAGCCCCGCTCGGTCAGCACCGATCCAAGCGATCTAACTAACCCTACGGGTAAAGTAAGTGACACGACCTGTCAACTACGATTAAGGCACAACGCCAACGATCTAGACTGGTTAAAAATAAACGCATAAGCATCAAGCCGAACCGTTCGGGCCTTAAGCGTAGCAATTAAACCAAGTCAAATACGCCGAACAAACGAAAGTTAAAAGATGGGCCGATCGCCCGACCATTTTAAACTTAAAAAGATGGGCCGATCGCCCTCATTGATCGACGCAAAACAATTAAAGGATGGGCCAACCGTCCCACCAAATTGGCTAAAAAAAGGGGACCGACAGCCCCGCACATCAACGCGAGTATAACCAAGATAAAAGGGGCCGACCGCCCTAAGTATTCGACGTAAGCAATATATAGATAAGGCCGATTGCCTAAACAGTCACGAGAGGCCGGTAGCCATTAACAATAGCAAAGAGAGACAAACTCGATGGAGCAAAAGAAAAACATGCCTGCCATATACATGTAATTGTTTAAGAAAAGATGGCCTAATAACCGATCGAGCGCGATCGACCACATGGTCGATCGAACTCGATCGGTTATATCTAAATATACAAAAAATCAAATTTAAAATAAGCTAAGAGTCGGTCGTAGGAGGAGAGGAGGTCGAAGCAGGAATGGTCGCTTCATCGAGTGCTTTGTAAACCCTCTCCAGCTTCCCGTCAACAACCCCCAAGTGAACGTCAAACCGATCGGGGGAGCAGCGATAGAAGTAGACAACTTGATTAACAGCATTCTGGAAACCCGTCTCATACTGAGCGAAGACCTGCTCATCGGCGATGCACAACTCAGCCTAATACTCTTTGGCCTTCTTCTACCAATCTGCAGCCGATCCAACGACGGCTAGGTGCTCCAATGACAAGTCATCGAAGCTTCTTTGAAGCTTGCGCAGCTTGTCGGCTGCCTCCTTGGCCTTCAGCTACTCTTCCTTCGCCCGATCGTCGGCAGCCTTGAGTAGGCCGACACACTTGGCATGCTCGGCCTTCATAACATTCAAGCGATCGAACTGGGTCTTCAAGTCCGACGCAGAAGCCTTCACCTCTTGAAGCTCCACCTTGGCCGCCGCGAGCTCCTTCTCTAGGTCGTCAATCCTGCTTTGATCGGCCCTTGGGAACTTAGTGCAAATTGCAGACAGCCTAAGACTCAGCTCCCCGACCATTCGCAAAGCCTCCTCCTCGGACACGTCTTTCAGCATGTCCTTGACGCGAGGACCCAGGTGGAAGGAGACTTCCTCATCAAGCCGAACCTCGCTACCGAGGAAGGCGGTGGCCAATGACCTGGAAGCCTCGACCTTCTTACTTCTCTTGGACGAGTGACCCACAGGGGATTCGTCTTTCTTCATCTTCTTCCCCTTATCCGCTGTAGCGGGCAGAACGGTAGTGGGGGGGATGACAACTATCCGAGGCTTGGTCCCGACACTTGACACACCGGTCGGTGCATTAGTTGTAGGAGAGGGAGCTGTCGAGGGACCACCTTGGACGCTTTAGAGGGGCGCAATCTCTTCCGCTGGATCATCCTCCTTTCGCCGAGTCTTCGCACGGGCCATGAACTCAGCGTTGGAGATCATCGTGCGGGCCATGATATCTGCAAACAAAATAAAAATTGCGTAAGTTAATAGCGACCTCTACAACGATCGGGAAGATCAGAACAATTAACCATAAACCGCCCTCGGCAAGTCTAGAGAGTGGAGACATTGGATCAGGGCCTCGGTGGGATCTTGTCAGGGAGAGTCTTGAGGACGGCAAGGTCGACCTGCTCGGCGGGGGTCAAACGGTCCTCCGCCCAAGGATCAGCTGGCGGGGGCAACGCCGTCCAATAGAGGGGGAACTTCGGCCGATCCTCCTCATCGAAAATATACTTCCTGCCCCGACGAGGAATTGAGACCTTGAAAAAACCGGTCTTAAAACCCTTGTACAAAGCAAGGTAAAGGCTGAACAAGCTATTTGTTCACCCTAAGAAAAGAAACCCAACCTTTAGATGTGGTTGGTAGGGTCTTGTAGAAGTGCAGGAATAGCGACATGGTTGCGGTCAGACCGGCCGCTCGGCAGAGAACATCAAAGGCCTGCATGGACGCCCAAGCGTTTGGGTGTATCTGGGTCGGAGCACACCTGATCTCCCTTAGCACCGCCATTTGCTAGTCGGCGAACGACACGGTCAGGCCCAAGTCGTGGAACAAGCAAGCATAGACATAGAAAAAGTCTAGCTTCGCTCCTTCCTTACCGTGGCACACCCTTTCGTTGCTCGCCCAGACCTTTACCCGGAGGAACCCGTCCTCCACTTCGTCGCCAAAGACCTTTGTCCGCTCGACCAGGTCCCCAAGGTCATTCCCCCATCGGAACCTCGTTGCATGCGTGCGCGGCTCATAGGGTGCCCACTCATATCCCTGCACCACCAGCAGGTTGGCCTGTTCCCCCTCGTGGGTGACATCGATGCTGATCACATCTCCACTCTCTACAGGAGCATTGGCTTGCTCCACCGATTGCGTGTTCTTGAACATATTGCAAAAAGTCAGAAACCCCTTTTTCATACTCTTCACTTATGCGACGCTCATTCATCCAGCTTCGATCCGTACTATGTTCGTAAAAACCTCAATCAATCTCAAACTTTTAACTCTCACAAGGTGAGGCCCTACCCATTCGAAAAAATTATTTTTCATAATTTGCTAACACGTATACAAAGAAGTCAAAAATCATAAACTTCACAAAATTTCGACAGCATTTCGCATTGGTCTCTGAAGTACACGAAATGAAAGCGATCGATCATGATCAAAATCAAGTACGCATCCAGAGAACAACACAAATTAGACTCAATCAAAATTTTATGAAATTTATGCATAAACCTCAATGTATACGTTATAACAAATTATGAAAAATAATTCTTCCAAACTGTCCGATCGGACAATTCAAGATTTAATACAAACGATTAAAAATTTAATCATTTGTACTAAATCTTAAACGAGAACTAAGGTTCGCTCAGTGTTTAATTAAAATTGTAATAAATTTTCATATATAAAACAACAATGCAACCATAGTATTAAAAAATCAAATAAAATTGAAAATATTTTAAATGAAAGAAATCTAACAATAAACATAAATTTCTTTCAAAATTATGTAAATATTAACATAAAAATTCAAAATAAAAAAGTAGACCCAAAAAACTAACTAAAAAATATTCAAAATGTTAAACTACAACGGTAAAAAAAAATTAATCAATTACATACATACAATATGAACAAACTAACAAAATGCAAAAAGAAGGATAAGTAAAGCTAACCTCTTGTTGCAAAACCAAAATCGAAGTTGGAGGAGAGTGGTCTTAGGGGCTGGACATGCTACTGGCTGGCCAAATGGGAAAGAAAAACACTACCAAATGGGAATGAAAATGATAAATATTGGGCTCAAAACTCAAAACCAATCCACAAAGCAAAATCCAACAACTTTCAGTGGTGGAAAATGAAAAAACGTACCTGCAATGGTGTCGTCACCGACACGGAGGGGAGAATGTGCGAGGCCAATATTCTGTTTCACACACCACGGAGACGAAGAATAACACTGCAACATGGGGACGAAAACGAAAAATATTCGGTTCAAAGCTCCTAAATCAATCCACAAATCAAAACCCAACAACTTTCAGTGGTGGAAAACGATGAAACTCACCTGCAATGGTGGCTCTCGTTGTCGCCGGCACGGAGGAGAAGAACGCGCAACATAACAGAGGGGAGGAAAGGGGTTCGCGCTAGTTTTAGGAAACAAATTAATGTCTGTGCTGTGCTGGGCTGATGTAATTTAACGTCGGGGATCTCCAAGGCCGACGTAATTTAACGTCGAGCATCTCTAGGGCCGACGTAATTTGACGTCGGGGCTCTGATGGGCCGACGTGCTTCTAAAGATGACGATGGGGTGCTGATGGGCCGACGTTACTTGACGTCGGTGGATCCAGGGGTAGACGTTAAAATTGTCTAGTTATTTAGAAAAAAGCCACCAATCATTTTTAACGTTGGTGTTCTTTTGAGCAGACGTTAAAGAGTGATGTTAAAGGCCTTTTTTGTGTTAGTGCCTTCAACTTTTCCATTACTTTGACCTTCTCTACTAAGGTAGTGAATTCCTTAATAGAGAGAAACACCACCATCAACTTGACATCACCTCTCAAATTGTTCTTATAAGGTCAATTAAATCCTAGAAAGTCTCCTACACAACTCCAAAAGTCTGCGGGTTCGACTTCAAAGGGAACTTCTCTTATAGTCTCGAATGAAAAGGGGTAAGGGGTAGGGAGGTGCTTGCAAAAGACACTTTGATGCCAAAGTTAGTTCTGTAGGTTTAAAAGATCTTTAAAAGCCAAGAAGGTGGAGGGGGGAGGTTGAATTGGCTTAGTATTAAAAAATGTCCAATTAAAACTTTTGAAAACCATTTTAAAACGAATTCAATTGACTAGTAAATCATAAATGTATTATTGCAGAATTACACTTTTCAGTCTATTAAAAAAATCAGTAGATTAATTTATTCATGTAATATGATTCAACAAATTAAAAAATAAAATCAATCAGTTGCTATTCTAGGAGATTATGCAGAAACACGAAATGCACGAAACTCACTCAAATAACATGCTTTAACAACCAAATTTTTGTGTTTTTTAATCTATTGAAATATTTTTCAACAAGTTAAATGATGTCTTTTAATCTGTTGAATGAATTTTTAACAGATTAAAAGGTACGCTACAATAGTCTTAACTGTGACTTATACAATCAGTTTATTTATTTGTTGATAGACTGATTTCACTTAAGTTAACTGAAATCAACCAATTGATTTGAAAATTAACCTGTTGAATTTCGTAACAGTTTGACTATTAAAGCTATATTTTTCGAAAGAGAGGTAGCAAGATCTTTTTTGAGCGCAAAATGATTCTGGAAACTATGGAATTCTCTCTCGTGTGTGATCATACAGATTGCAGTTGGTGAAGATTGATCTTGGATCAATTCTTGGAGCTTTTTGCTTGGTGTTAGAAGCTTGGAGAAGGTGGTTGTGGTAGGCAGGGTTATGCTACCACTGAGGTTTGATCTTTCTCAAGCTTTGTGTGTGCCTGGTGGTTTTCTAGGTCTACAAGAGGTGTCTTGTTGTGCTAGTTTGGTTCTTGTGTGATTCAAGAGTCTTTTGTGTGTGTTTTTGCATATTTTGAAAGTGTAAAAGTGTAAACTTTGTAAATCTTTTGAAATAGTGCAAAGTCATGCTTGTGTTGCCTTAACAAACTAGGTGTAGCTGAGGTTTGCGTGAACCAATATAAAAGTCTTGTGCATTACTCTTTTCTCTAACACTTCTCTCTTGTTTTGTAATTTAAAGTTTAAAGAATTTATATAAACCATATTTTTGACATTCTTGAATGTTTTAGCATTATCTACAACATTGATCATGTTTGTATATCTCATTGAATCCTGTCTTGACTAATCTTTTACATTGATCTTGCTTTAAATAACAAATCTGCATTTTTTCATTTTTCCCAGTATTTTCGTCAACTATTTTTGTGATTCAATCTATTGATTATATTAGTACTGCATCTGTTTAATAAAATCAATCGAACTCTATTTTTGATCGGTTAAAATTGTCCAATCCAGAAGTGTTTGCATCCTTACTTGTTGGTTGGCTTGATTCAATTAAAGGCAGTTTTAAGCCATTTAAAGTTACCTTATTTTTTTACTAGCCAATTCAACACCCCCTTTCTTTGCATTTCAACCATTTCAAAACTTACAAACACTACTTTTAATCAAAATTTTGAGTAATTGTTAGTTTTAATTAGTCTCAAAATGATGAATCAACAACAAGTGATGAATAAATATGTGAAACATGGGAAAGATTCAAATCCTTCTTGAGAAAATGTCCCAACCATGGCTTTGGTGAAGTAGCACAACTTAACATGTTCTATAGCAGGCTGAAGCCATACAAAAAGATGTTGTTGGAGGCCATGATGACAAGAAGTATTGAAAAGGTTGTGGCAATTGTTGAAGTTTTGGCTGCAACTAATTACTAAGCACGTCATGATATGAGTCAGCCATAAAAGAGTGGTGTTTTGAACTGAACACACCCAATGCTATACTAGCCCAAAACAAACTCACCTCACAACAGATGGAGGAATGATAAACTCTTTTGTCATTAAGAATGTAATAAAGATCGATTTCCTCACTTCTATAGCATAGTGTGAAACCAAAAGTTAATCCCAAGAAGGAAAAACTAGCTTTTGAATGATTATGAATGTTTGAATGTGCTAATTGGAGGAAATCTAATTACACTAATCTAAACAAACTAAAATCTCTCTAAAGAAAATTCAATTCATGTTAAGAGAATCTAAATGAAATTCTGCCAAAAATCTTAAGTTAGAGAAGTAAGAAAAGTATGAACTATATGCACTCATTTTCACTTTTGTAAATGCAAAAGAATTGGGTTTTTACAATGCAACTATTGTAATCTAACCTAAATGCTTAAACTAACTCAAATATACTACTCAAACTTGATACAATTCACTGGAACATAATTTTATATGTTTTAACCTAAAAACTAGAGAACTTGAAAATGCATAATTGTTCATGTATAAAGATGAAGAACAAATTCAAATATGATCATCAAATAGTTAAACGAACGAATTGAAAATATGAATGAGTTCTAAACAACTTTAACTGACTATAGAAACTAGAAACGGATCAAAATGATTGAGTTAAACTCCAAATTTGAACATCTATAGCCTAAAAATAGCAAAACTAACGAATTTAACTGCCTCCACTACCGAAGTGCAATATTGATGATTCAATGGAAGAAACAATGAATTGGAACTTTGAATTGGTCACAATAATTGAAAGAAAATTGAAAAAAAACATTAACATGGAGGTATATGGTTTATTAACATTAGAATCATATATACAAAATATGAATTAGAGATGAACAATAATGTGAGTAGGTCGACTAAACCAAAATTCACCAACTAAGCTCAAAGTGCTTGATTCTTGTTCATTCTAATCAAAGGACCTTTGATAGAAGTTAGATGATTATGCTTAATTTGAATTTTAGTGTGTTTCCAAACTGAATTCAGTAATATATGGAATCAACAAGGTTCAATTTAGTAGATAAAAGAGAAAAATGAGAGAAATAATCAATGAAATTGAATGGTAAACATACATTCAATGAACCAAAAGTACTTACAATAGTTATGTTTGGTGAAAATAGATGAAATCACACATAATATGGATAATCTTGATGACAGAGCCTAATGTGCGATTAATGGATCAAGAAAGCTCTAAATGAGGGAAGAAAAATGAGAGAATGCAGTGTTGTGATTTTTTTATGAGGTGTGGTGTTTCTGTTTTTGGGAATGGTGTGTATGTTATGGTATCAACAATTATGCTGGTATTATCAGCTCAAAATACACTACCCTCGCGCATGTTACATCTTGTTACAAGTAATAATACTAACCTAACTATATTAACTAACTAAGCTAGTCCTAACTAGTAACCTAGGTAGAAGGTTTGTAGCTGCAGTCATGGGTTGGTGCAGGTCAGTTATGTTGTCCATTGTGCCTCTTCAAGCTCCTTGATCTGTTATAGAAGGTAGTGTTAGTTTTGAAATGGTGATTTTAGCCAAGAGGGGGGGTTGAATTGGCTTTATACCTCTTTTCAATTGAATCTGATGGACTGGAAAGTTTGGGTGTAAATGTAGCATACTAGTACACTTCAGTCGATTAAAATATAAATTAGCAGACTAAATTGTTCTTGGAGCTCTGAAACAGTCGATTAAAAAGACAAATTAGTCGGCTAAAATACTGGAGATTTATGCAGAATGCAGAATTCGCAAATTCAACTCAAACAACAATCTTTTACATACAAGACTTGTTCCAAACAATATTTATAACAAGTATAAAGCCTCAGATTATACAAGAACGCATTAAATCACACCAAAGAACGAATTGCTTGGTGTGATTGAGTTTTTAAAGAGATTCAAAGTGGGGGATATGAGGGAAAGAGAATTGCACAATTGTTTTTATACTGGTTCACTCAATCACAGAGCTACATCTAGTTTACCAGGACAACTTGAGCCTGGTTTCCACTATATTCAAAAGTTTTACAAATCACACACCAAGATTACACTTTTGAACATAGAAAAAGATTTTTTGACTCACACAAAAATCTAGACACACACCTTGCAAGAATCACACTTACAGACCTGAAATCACATCAGGCAAACCAACCAGAGGCACAAGAACATCCAAACCTAATGGTGGTTGTCCCTAGCCAACCATACATGTGTTCTTCAAGCTAGTCACAAGCCAAAATACCTCCAAGATCAACCAAGATCTTCAAAACATGAGTTGCAATTGTGTATTGCAGAGAGAGAGCTTTCCAGAGAGGAATGACAAAGTTTCGTGCACAAAAAACTCAGATTCGCACCTCTACTTGCGAAAACACAACTTATATAGTCTGGTTTAAGTGAAAATAGTCGGTTGAATTTTCCGTATAGTCAGCTGATTTCACTTGACTTAAGTGAAATCAGTCGATTGAAAAATAATTCAATTGACTGAATGCATTCATACAAGAAACTATATATAGTAAGCCTTTTAACCTGTGAAAACCCATTTTAATAGATTAAAAAAGACACACTAAGGCACACAAGACATCTAACCTATGTCATATAGCCTACCAACAAGATATAACACTAAAACATTACATTTAACATGTTATTTTCATATT